>JABAOH010010881.1_pt2 | contig 58273 bp, 125 predicted proteins | sample 7062181 | NCBI WGS metagenome assembly JABAOH01 (sample SAMN14538630, study PRJNA623070) | marine sediment metagenome | biome: marine biome [ENVO:00000428]; feature: marine pelagic biome [ENVO:01000023]; material: deep marine sediment [ENVO:00002113]; isolation source: pool of 5 deep marine... | reverse complement strand
GGGTGAGCAGCACGATTGGAACTATCAGACAAAGACACAATATTTGCAGTCTGGTGTTTTTCCATCATATTTCCCCAAACCTTGGCAAGCCAAAAATATGTGCGCTCCTGTTTCGGGGGGCAAAGATAGGCAGTGGAAAGTGCCACAAACAGATGAAGATTTTAGGGTTTGCCAAACTCCTATTTTCAATCATTTCTTAATGTGGGGCCCAAGCTGCCCAAACTGTGGAACTACCATATCAGATCCAAGATATTTGAAATTAAAAAGTAAATATCCTGAGGCATTTACTCCAGAAAAGAATAAACATAGAAGGGTAAACCATATATGGTCACCAACCGTTCCATCACCGGGCATCAGGCCATATGTCGCACCTCCTCCAGCAGGATCTCCTTATTATAGTAATCCTAGAGATCCTAAGCCAGAAACAGAAGGAGTAAGGTTTTTTGATTCAGAAGATGAAGCCCTTTACTACGAGTACTTAGAAAAGTACAATCAGTTTAAAGAACAGTTTGGTGCTGAAGCGGAAGCATACAATAAGAAATTTTTTGAAATGCGCCCACACAAGCAAACAGTTTCAAGAGGAAAGCCGCCAAATGAGTGGTCTGTTGCACAATACGGAAGAACTGAACCCCTTTGGCCAGATGGCACAAGAAGACCAGACGCAGATGTTCTTAAACAAAGAATACAGGAAAAAGGTGTTTCCCTAGCTTCGACTGCCGAAATCTCTTTAAAGTTCGCCAAAGACTTTTCTAATTTTATTAAAAATCTATAGTAAAAAAAGTATTAGAAATTTGGTCGCGTAGTGCGAGCCAGTTATTTATCTAAATAATTTTAGTATAAATGCAATGATGGTGGCAAATAATCCTGCTTTGCCGCCTTCTTTTTTATCTTCTTTTGGCTTATCTAAAGGAATAGGTTCCGATTCAGGTTCAGGCTCAATTGGATCTTCGGGAGGCTCAATTGGCTCAGGCTCTGGTTCAGATGGTGGATAGGGATCTACTGGGATTAGCTTGGGAACACCATCTTGACGTAGGTAGGTTAAAACGCCCTGATGGTGCATCAATGGAGCCAAGGACGAATCTGTTGCTACTCCATGCAGATCTATTTCTTCCTCTGTCCCATTAGGATGGATCAATTTTGCCATTCTATACATTAAACGTATAGTTTGAGAAGGATCAAAATGTTGTTTATTATGACGAAACCCCGGCCTCTGCCAGCACTTGGTGCCGGGAGTTATGCCGGGGCCTGATGCGTTACTTGCGAACCAACCATAGTTGCAAGCAACTTTATCTCCATGAAGATTAGGGCGACCTTTTAGATCATTGATTAAGCACCAATATTTCCCAACGCAAGAAACCAATCCATTATTTCCCGCAGTCTGGATTTTTTCTTCGATTTTTTTATGAACATCTGTTACGTGTGAAACGGCTACTATGTTACCGTTTATGTTTACTATACAATTAAATTTAATTTCAGCCTGCAACCATATTAAATCAATAACTTTTGGGGTAAGCATCATGCAGTTAAGCATATCTGCAATCTGTTGCAGTTGATGTGCTGTAGCTGGTAATCTTACTCCATTAAATATCTTGCCGTGGTCTGCTTCCCAACTTTGAAGAGGCTTTAAATTCCAAGTGCAAGCCTCAATGTTGTCAAACTTCATGGCATCACGAAATACTTTTATGTATAGTTTGTATCCGTTATGTTCGGACACAACCTCTGACCATTCAAATATTCCTTTGCCGTCTTTAACTAACTGTACTACATCCATATTAGGATGTTGGATTATGCTTCAATGATGTTCTGCGCTAAATATTCTTCACAACTCATCAGATCATTTTTATACAGCCTACCAAGTAAGGCGCTTTTAGTGTGAGACTGAGTGTGTATTATCATTTTACAGCTATTGCACTGATGCGCATGGCCATAATTAAGACTCATGCCCCGGTGTACTTTCAAATATTTCCAATCATGCTCTGTCATTTTCTTTTGTTTTTAATTTTAGGGCGTTTCTTTTTAGTCTTTCTGGGCGCACCCTTATCAGCAAAACTATCCAGGTTTCTCTCGCTAGTTGTTTGGCCAATGTTTTTACTTAACTCTTCTTCCAATATTTTAGGATCTGCAGATAGCTTTTTGGACTTCTCAGCTTCTTCTATTTTGGCAAGTAGCTTAGCTCTTTGTTTCTTTGCGCCAACTCCCTCGCCCAATCTTTCATCGAGCATCCTTAGTTGCTGCTCTGGGGTATAAGCATCCCAGGCTGCCTTTCTTTCCTCAGCTTCCTTTCTTAAAATCTTTTTATACTCATGTCTCGGCGGCTTATGCCAAACCTGCTTTTTTTCATTCATAATCATCTCCATCTGTGGCTTGAGTTATCCACACAAAGTTCTCTTGATCAACTATTTCTATAATTTCGGATGTGGTTAAAACAGAAGTACGATCTGTGCCTTGTTTATCAGCAAACAGTAAGCGCAAATGATCACCCACTGCCGGCATGCGTGGCATATAATCGTAAGTAACCCACTCCTTACCAATGCTATGTGACCTCGACGTGTTTTTACTTATCTTTCTTACCTTATTTTCTTCGGGCCAAAGCTCGTAAATAGAATGTTTTGTTCTTATAAGCAACTACTCTTCCTCGGGGAGGTCATATATGGTTACGTTAACTCCCCTCTTTATTATCTTTTCAATGATAAGTTTTTCAATTTTATTCCAGTCTCCGCCGGCTAACCCAGCTCCAAATCTTGGGCCATGAACACTGCTGCCTTCCACCGATGCTAATTCTCCAACCTTGTCTAAACACTTTTCTAAAGCATCATAATCAATTGGAGGCGAGCCATCTGGTTTTTGATATACACCATCTTGAGCTACCATGTTAATTATGGTTGTGTCGCTCTGGACGTTTACCCCTTGAATTTCTCCGAGCCTAAACATATTTCTAGACCTAAACCATCTACGATATTCCTGTTCAGGTTTTATCCAGCGCTTGCTAAGCGCTAAAACAAAGCCTGCTCCCCATTTTCCTTCATTATTGCATACATGAATAATAAGCCGGTGCCCGGCCGACTCGGGAATAGTTGCGTCGCCGGTTGTATATTTAAACCTTCCCGGTGTGATAAATTTACTTGGTTGCATATTATGCCTCTATTACTTCTTTAACTTCTTTTTCAACAAATCTTTTACTTGCTTCAAAAATATCTTCGTAACAAGACTTAATTGCCTGATCTGCTGTACGCCCACGAAACCTTGCAATTTCGTCAGCACCATTACAGATAATAACAAAAAAGCAGCAGTCACTATGTTCATAATGAATTCTTAATTCAACTCCAGATTTGAGCTCACTATTTTTGCCGCGATATCGTGTATTGGGAAGTAATTCATTATAAAACTTAATTATCTTGGTGACGTAATCCATCTAAAAAATCTCCTAAATGTCTAAAATCAAGTAGCACTCTTGTGAATAAATTATTTAATGGCAATTGGCATGCCCAAGCCTTTTTAATCTTAACTCCGAGAACTTCGACATTTATTATATCTATTTTTTTATCTAGTTCTAGGTTTTGCAATACCAGAGACAGTATATCGAATCCTGTTCCAAGGGGAGGCCTATTTTCCAGCCACTCCCCTTTAACCAAGCTGGTAAATCTTAGTCTATCATCATGGCCTAAAAACCAAATTAAACAGGCATTTATATTTTCACAGTTATGACTTCCGAAAGCAACAAAAGCCCATTTACTTCTATGTGCTATAGAAATAGGATGGGCTTTTTGGAATATATCCGTTATAATAGTTTCTTGTCTTTTGAGAGGGTCATTGAACAACACTCTAATTGTTTTATTATCATTTATAATTAAACTATTCCCAACGTGGTCTGTCCATTTTTTCCACGATGGCAACACGGGATGTAAGTTGCAGTATTTAATTACATCTGTTGCTTTATGATTTTCAGATAAAAAGGCTGTAACTGTTTGAACGGCCTGCTCTCTATTTACTATTTTCACGCGCCTTTTTAAAGTCTGGATCTGCCAAAATACCTTCGACGGCATCTCTGTGAGCGGCCCGTAATTTCTTCATTGCTCCGCATAAAGAGTCTGGCGCAATAACGCCGCTTGCTTTTACAAGCAGTAGGTTGAAATCCGGAACCTCTTTTATTGTCGCAACAATCATAGTTGTCGGAACAGCAATAGAATATTCATTGTTTTCGTTGGCTTCTGGCTGCAACCATTCTAGGTATGCCTTCTGACCTTCCTTGGTTTCAACATCAAGTTTAGTGAAAACAAAACCATCCTTAGACTCTTTAACAACGCATTCATCTGTCAAGCTCATTTCAGCATACATATCGCAGTGGCCACATGTCTTAGAATAAAACACAACCATTACTAGGTCGCTATTTGCTTCAGCAGTTTTGAAAGCCTTGCTGTAATCAACCCATTCAATAACGGGCGCCGGCTTAGCCTCTGGTGTTGGCTGCGCTTTGGGTGCTGGGGCTGTTTGTGGTTCGGGCTTTGTGTCTCCTGCGCATGAGAGCGCAAAACATGATAGTAAAACGGGTAAAAATAACTTTAACTTGTTCATAATTCCTCTAAGTGAGTTAGGGTACATCTATTCTTATATATCATCTTACGAGAGATGCTAAATCTCTTACTCTAGGATAGTATATGTGTGAAAATTCTTTGTGTTTGGTGAGCTTTTCTATCTGGTGAATTTTAGCTATCACAGTTCTTTGTCTGGCTGTAAATCTTTGCCAGGCAGGATTTTTTGTTGGATCGGCGGGATCTGTAATTATTTCACAGGTTCTATTCAAATTATCAGCCCACTCTATTTCATCCGACGTAAATCCCTTAATAGATCGCGGGCCATTATCAACCTTAAACGAGTTAAGTGAGTCATCCAAACCTATTCTATAATTAAATAGATCTATTAATTCTGAATCAAAAATATCCTGCACGACACTAATATCATAAAGGCCACTACCGTACTTATCATAGGATCTAAGGAGCTTACATTCATTTCTAGTTTTAGTCCCTATAATAATTGCATCATCCGCGTCCCATTTTTTTATATTAAGAATATCGCAAAGCTCAGAAATTTTAAAGCCATCCGGCACGGCTACTATATTTTTAGAATGATGAGCATCATTAGCAATAAGCAACGTGACCATGCTAGCAATACTATCATCCAACTGGATTAATAATGCATCAGCATTGGCATCGCTAATATAATCTCTAAGCCATTTAGTTAAATGCTCGTACAGCTTCTTACTATTTACTACAGTCATTTAGAAGAACTATAATTATCTTTTGCCCAGCCGCCACCTTTAAGGGAGAATCCAACGCCGCCGGATATTAATCTTTCTGCGGTTTCTTGCTCGCAAATGGGACAAATTGTAATCTTTTCATCCGTTATTTTTTGGGTAAGTTCCCATCGGTGGTCACAAACTTCATCTTTACATTTATATTCGTATGTTGGCATAAGTCTCAAATATAAAAGGATCGGTACTATTGTAAGCACGATCCTGTATAATGTCAAGGGTTAACAACGAAAAAAAGCGCGTTGTTATTTATAAACGAACAGCCGTGTTAGGTTTTCAAAAACATTAGTACGCGTTTATATTACCGCTCGACCAGCTAACATCGACAATTTTCTATTATCCAAAAAATAGTTTTATTACTAAAGTTGTTATTGCTACTATGAGAGATATAGCGCCGGTTGCGATTACTGAATATAATTTCCACTTGCCAGTTTGATCTATAACAGCAAGTTCGTTATCATTTTTCTCTTTATCTTCCTTTGCTTTCTTTTCTTCTTCTAGCTTAACTAATCTCGTATCTATGTTTTGGCTTCTTGTCTCTATTTTTTCTATTTTTTTAAATATAACTGGAACTAAAGAGTTCATTTTGTCCAGAGACTGTTCAAGTAAAGCTATTTTTGTTACCAGCTGAACGTCATCTGTAGCATCCTTTTCTACGTATAATTTTAAATCATCAATATTCTTTTCTATTAGAGCAATTCTTGTCAGTATACCTGCACCATTATCACCGTCTCTAACAAGGCCGGATAGGTGTTTTACGTCGTTTACTAATATTCTTAATTCTGTTTTTATCTCTGCAAAGTCAACTTTGCTATCATTTATATCTTCTAAAAGTTTATGTACTTGCTTGGCAGTTTCTTCGAGTTCTTTTATGAATTCATTTATTACGTTTTCTTGGCTTTCTCCTTTTCCTGTTCCTGTTGTTATCATTGAGTTCTCCAATTGCCTTCTTGGCACTGCTACAAGCTTTTTTAACTTCTTTCAGCTCGTCTGATAGCTTAGGGAGTATTGATTCTCTTAGTTCCTTTAGATTATTGCGATAGCTGATGAGCTTTGCCATATCAAAACTAATGACGTCACCAGAATTCTGTCCATTTTTTACGTTTTCCTCTTTGGGTTTCTCATCTTGGATTTGCTCGTCTTCTGTTGTGTCTACATTCATCGCTATTGCATCAGGCATTCTTAAGAATCTCCTATACTATTGGCCCCTTTAGCCACATATAATTATGTTCTTAAATGCATATGATGCTAGTTAGATCTTATTAGTTTTTTAACTAAATGAGCCTTTCTATCCTTATATCTTGGATGGATAAGCCTAAGTAAATTATACATTTGAGATGATTGGGTAACACAATTTATTTTGATCTTTTCAAAGCTCCATTCTTCCATGGCTGCCCTCATTATCTTTTGAGGCCGCGAGCCCAATCCTCTGCCTTTTTTGCTTTTCCTTAATATTTCTGCAATTTCTTCAATATCTCCAGCATCTAATCTAACCAGTACATCAATAAGTTTATATTTTGTTTCTGGCTCAGATAAAAATGATTCATCTGCTATCGAAAATATAGTGGCTACAATTATACTTGCCATATTTTTGTAGCCGTTGGCGACAGCTATATTTGTTTCTCTTAACAAGAATTTAGGACTTTCCTTGGCGCCCTTTCTAATAAGGAAGATAGCTTCCTCGGCAGAGTCTTCGGTTATCTTGGCGCTATTTTCTGGATGACCGCATACGATCAGCATAGCAAGTCTATCTTTCCATTCAGGCACGCTCATGAAAAAACTTTATCTACCGAGTCAAAAGTATTTATATCGTTAAGTACGAATTTGGCAGCTTCTATATCAAAGCCAGAGTAATCAGTTTTATTCTTTACAGAATAAACCCACTCAATCATATTCTCGTCCGAGATTAAATCATAAAACTGAGGAGTGAAGCTCTCATGCATTAATCCTCTTACGTATGAATCCAGGTCTGTGAAATACTTAGCAAACTCACTAAGCTTACCCATAGACAAAGAGCTGGCCGAGTCTCCAACGAGTCTCATGACCAGCTCTTTATCTTCTTGGCTTGGCTCTTTAAACTTGTCTTCTAGATTGAACATCAATTCCAGGTTTTCAGCATCACCTGGATCGAGTGCTATAGCTAGTTTTTGAAATACTTTTCCCTGCTCAACAAGTTTATCAAACATATCAACAATATAGCTTTTTATTGCTAATCTATGATATGCGGTATTCTTTTTGTATGGTCAACGGCTTCAATGCCTTCTTCCATCAGTTTCTGCCATAAGAAATATGTGTTCTTGGCATCGTCAGATGAATTATGCTCTCCCCCAATTTTGTGAGATTCGAGCATTGCTATGGCAGATTTTAAATTAACCTTATGTTTGGGTTGCCCTATTTTCTTGCCGAACTCTTTACTCATAGCCATGGTACACAGCCATAAATTAACAGGAAGCTCGACCTTTTCCTTTTCAAACATCGTATGTAAAAATCTTCTATCAAAATTCGCGTTGTGGCAAATTATACATCTATATTCAGGTGTTAAGCCATCTTCTTCTAGAAAGCTTTTAACTCTTTCCACAACAGCTTTTCTACTGTCACCCTTTTTTAGGTCTGCATAAGTTCTGCCAGTTACTTTAAGTGAAGCATAATTCGCTGTTCTAGGATTTTTGGCTTTAACGACCTTTGTAAGTCTCGCTTTATCTTCAGCTCTTATCACCGTTATCTCTATGATTTCGTGCATTTTTTCGGAGAACCCTGTCGTCTCCACGTCTACTATATAATATTTTATTTTGCTCATAATTTAATGGTTCTTTTGTCCTTTCACAGTTGAAGTGCCGTGCAGGTAGGCCGTCGATTTGGACTTCTTTAGCCTTCTTAAATCTGGTTTAGGCACTCCGTCCATTTTAGAGTAGTCTACCTTTTTTGTCATCTCTATTGCCTCTTCAGGGCTCTCGGCTAAAACTCTGTAGTTTATTACGACCGGAGCTAAACCCTCTACCTTAACTCTATAATATCTTTTCTCTTTTGCCATTTTGCTCCCATTAAGTTGTTATCTTATGTTATATCACTTTCTAAGCATATAATTAGATTCCAGGTATCGAAATTTAAAATGGCAGATAAATTAAACGAAGTTGATGAGCTAATTACTCAATTGATAGGAGATTCAATATCTTCATCGGACGGGAGCGCCTTAGTTCCGGGCGAGGCTCAAAAATATCAATTGCCGCTCCGTCACACTAAGGGTGGAAAAGAAATTAATGAAGAAAACAAGCCGTGGATCGTAGGAACATTCCTTCCGAAACAGTATATAAACGTAACACACCCCCAGGGTCATGAGGGTGTGGATCTAAAGGCCCCTCGGGGTTCACCTATATATCCTATAGGGCCAGGGACCGTTATCGAAGCAAGAAACTATGGCAAGGGAGGAATCACTTGCAAAGTTTCTCATGAAGATGGTAGAGTATTATCGTATTACGCTCATATGGATAAACGCAATGTTGCTCCGGGTGCTCAGGTTGACTTAAATACTGTCATAGGAGTCGTCGGAGATACTGGAAATGCTAAAGGTCGTGGAGCACACTTGCATTACGAAGTTAAGGTAGATGGCAAAAAAATAGACCCTCAGACCATCGCGGGGAAGGTCGTCGGGTCTTTATCGAAAAAGGCCGATATTGTTTATGATGTAATTAGGTGTATTAGCTGAGCTCTTTCGTCATCTCTTTTGTATTAGATATTCGCATTCCTGCTTCCGCTAGTTTCCTGAAAGCTTTCTTTTGAAGATGTTCGAACCCAGGAACCGGAGAAGTTGTATCTTCCAAAAGGACTATATTTTCCATTAAATGGGTGGCGCTGTCTGCGACAAGCCTATCATAGATATCAATTAGAGAGTTAGCAACACAGTGAGAGCCAGCTTCACCTCCCACTAATATAAGATCTGCGTTGTATATAGAAGAAATAACTCGCTCACCATTAATTCCACTACCTACATCAAAGGCATGCGCAGCAAACGGGGCGCTCCCGCGCGCACTTCGCCTTACCTCTGGCCCCATAATACTATATTCTTCTGCTAACTTATTTTCGCCTTTAGTTAAGATGGATACTTTTCTAGGCCCATTGGGGTCAGGATCAAATATAGATATGGCCTTTTCAATTTCTGGGACAATTTCAACTCCGAAGGTTCCTCTTAAACAATGATAAGGCCATATGGTATGAGGATAACGATCTCTCTCTCCTAATAGCTTTAAGTATTCAGTTGCGGTACCATTATTTTCTGGATTAGTAGTCACCCATTTGTGAGTGCGCAAGTCCTCATATGTTATTTGTGTGAACGGTTTAGGATGTTTACTGTCTCTATTAGTAAAGAAACAAGGATGGCCTATATGATCGTGGTCATGGGTGTCCTTCGATATCAAAATTTTATCAATTCTATTTTTATTTTCAATTATGAAGGCTGCCATTCTGGCCATATCGCTCTCGGCACCCGGCACGTATAAATAACCATGCGGGTTACAAAAGTCATTCTGTGGATCGATAACAATTAACTGAACTCTCATAGCATTTTCTCCTTGTCTCTCATTAGTTTGCCAATGATTTCTTCGGTCTTCTTGCTATAATTTATTTGTCTAGCTCGCTCCTTGTTAGGTTTCTGAACAATGGCAGGATTATTAAAAGCGTTAATATAGCCAGTAGGAATTTCCTCTCCTTCCTGTGCAACGATAGTAAGATTTCTATTTTTAGAAGTAACAAGCTGCGGTCTTAACACGACTGGCTTGCCTGGAATGCTCTGCTTGGCAGGATTGTCGGAGAACTTCATTGTATTTCTATCTCCCGATTTACATATCTTCCAAACAGCCCCGACTCTATCTCTATCTAAAGAAATAAAACTAGACTTAACAATGTGACCACCGTAGCCATAAAGAAATCTATCCTGAGATATCCCAAGTGAGTTTCTTATGTGCTCAAACTTAATTGTTTTAGTTAAGTTCCACCCGTCCTCAAAGCAAAACCTAGGCTTAATTCCTCTGTCCTGGGACATAGCATATGCCTGCTTAAATAACTGCTCTGTATCTCCAGAATCGAAACGAACAGCGTGGTCTCTGTGAGGCTGTTCGGCTATCAAGTTGTAGGCGTGTTTGACGCCAGATTTGATAGTATCAAAAGTATCTAGAAGGCAGAATATAGATCCTGGTATTCTATCTGCCATTGCTCTAAACGCTTCTTTATCAGATCCATATCGCTGTACGTGTTCATGACCCATAGTTCCTACAGGCTTGGCGTCCATATTCCATGCTTCGTATACAGCGCTGCTTGCAAAAACATCTGCTTCCATGCATGCCTCTAAGGCATGCTCATGATGCTGCGTACAAGTAGCAGAGCGCATGCCTACTTCAAATATTCTTTTGGGATTCTCAACAACTTCAACGAGCGCACGTACCTTTTTCTCTACTTCGGTACGATATGGGCCATATGCAATTCGCCTTATGATTGGTTCAGTTATTTTGAATCCCAGTTTATTTAGATCCCTAACTACTTTGATTATAATTTCTGCCTGCTCGCTACAAATTACTTCTTCTACTTCTTTTAAGAATGCAGCTTCATCATTTAACGCTAGAGTGGCTAGCTGAATTTTATAATTTAGTCGAATGATGGTTGGTTCAAGCCAAGAAACAACGGCGGACGGGCCAGTTATCGTAAACGCCGGCTCATTATCAAAAAACCACGAGCCTGCAGGTAATGATCTTATTTCTAGGTCGTTTATATTTTCAAAGCGAAAGGCCTCTCTAAATCCTTCGCCTACTATCTGTACATTTTCGCTAAGCCACTCGTAAGCAAGCTCTATTGAATTAGCGAAGAATTGCGAATTCCATTCTCCGAATATAGTTTCAACTATCTCTTTCTTTACATCAAATGGAAGGAAGTGCGGGCCTCCCTTTCTATGAGTGTAGTAGAAGGTTTCTTTTCTAAGTGGCCACCCAGCTTCAGCCATTGTAAATTTATATTTATCAGTTTTTAATATGTCATGCATTATGTAAATCTTTCAATCTTTAATTATCTGACTAATATCATGTGGGTGACTTTCAATTAAGCCTGCCCCACTTACTCTAACAAATTCAGGTTCTCTCTTTAATTCTTCTAAATTAAGCGAGCCCTGATAAGACATGCCACTTCTAACGCCCTGCATTAAATGATCAATGATTGGAGCCACCGGCCCTTTAAGCGGAACTAATGCTTTAACTCCCTCAACGTGATTTACTTTATGAGTAGAACTTCCGGCGTACCCTTTATATCTTACGTTACCTCGCTCAATTATATCGCCAGGGGCCTCATCGGTTCCGGACAGTAAATTACCTAGCATCACCGCATCAGAATAAACAAGAGCCTTTACAATATCTCCAGCCTGTCTTATGCCGCCGTCGGCTATAATTTTAAACTTTCTATTCTCAATAGATCCTTCGAACGAGGAATCAAAAACATTATTTAGTGCAGTTAGCTGCGGCACGCCATTACCTGTTTCTATTCGTGTAGTACAAAGGCTACCTGGCCCAACGCCGACTTTAATTACGTCTGCTCCCGCATTGTACAATCTCAAGGCACCCCAAGCGGTGGCTACATTACCTGAAATAAGTAAGAGCTGAGGGTATTTATCTGCGATGTGTCGGGTCATATCAACACAAAGCTTACTATCACCATGAGCGACATCTATACAAACAATTCTACACCCATGATCTACTAGTTCAGCTAACGCTTCTTTATCTTCATCCTTAACACCAATAGATACGGCCACTCTCTCTGGATTTTTGCAGTATTTAAAAGCACGAACTCGATCCTGCCATGAATCAAAAAATCTGTGTTGAATGGGCAGACCTCCTAACTCAGTCATTGCATCAGACATAAGCCTGCCAGTTACATTTTTCATGTTGGCAGACACCACAGGAATGTCTAGTTTGATACCCTTACCTAAATCAACGCTAGTATCAATATTTGATCTGCTTGGAATCTCACTGTGGCTGGGCACAAGCATCACATCGTCAAAGGTTAGTCCATCTACAATATTCATTTTTGTTGTCCTTAAAATGCAAAAGCCCCGATTAATCGGGGCTTTTGCTCATTGGGGGTTTCTCATGGTTTACGACTTAATGGGAATCCTCTTAGTCTCTGGCACTACAGCCTTCCTTTTAGGAATGCTTACGACCAGAATCCCATTATTAGATTCTGCTGACACATCATCCGATACAGCATCTCTGGGTATAGAGAAAGTTCTTTCAAATGACTCGCGCTCGGAAGCAAACAAATCTACGCCCTCAGAAGTGACCTCTCGCTTGCCGCTGACGGTTAATCTGTTCCCTGTGGAAGTGACACATAGTTCGTCTTCCTTAAATCCAGGCACGACAGCTCGTACATAATAATTCTTGGCGTCTTCGGACACAGTCATTTCAACCGTATTTCTAACGCGCGCAATCCCACTATCTTCTGCCAGAAGTTCATCTAGCATTCTAAAAGGATTAAAAAGTTCTCGTCTACTTAACATAGTATTCTCCTATTATTCATTGATGATTTCTTCAGCCAACTGTTCTGTGGCCTGGTTTAAGCATACGTCTGTATACTTCTCCCACATCGCGGCCTCCCATATTTCAGGAGTTTTCGCTCGCATCTGGATTAGTTCTGTTATGTTTTTATCTTCAATATTCTTGTTTTGAACATTGAGGAAATCTTGAAAGGCGGCTGCCACTCTCAGGCTGCTCTGGGTTACTCCCCCGTGCTTACTTATAACATCGTTACCCTCAAAAGTCCAGCCGTGAGTCACAAGATATGCTACGTGCCCAGCTTCATCTTTGGTGAACTTTTTAATAGTACCTTCTAGGCTGATAGATATATCATTGTCACCCATTTTGCCCAGCTTGATAAATATATTATCCTATGTATTATGCATCAATTATATTACTGGCCACAAAATTATTATAATCGTCATGTGTGATATCTCTGTATTTCATCCACATGGCTTCCTCAAAAACAGGAGGCTGTTCGTGCCGTAATATATTTAATTCCATCAACCTCTCATCTTCCATCATGAGTTTTATCTGAGTGTCGAGGAATTCATTGAATTTTGCGCATAGAAAGGTGTCGAAGTGTTTGAAAGTTTTATGTGGAGAGCACCATTCTTTACCATCGTGAGACCAGCCCCTCGTCCTCAAATAATCTGAGTCATCAAAGGGGCGATATGAATGGTCAATTTCCATTTCCAATTCAACCACGGTATCATTTTCAACATTAATAGTCATCTCAGATACCAGCCTGTAGGCTAGGCTTATAACGGAGATATCGTATTCCCCGACTGGTACTTCACATATAAATTCACCATCTTCTGCAAAGTCATCCAAGACAACTTTACTTATATCTGAACCATCTGGGATTTCTTCTTTAGACGGAATTACGAACACGTTTTGTCTCTCAGATATTCCCATGGGATTCAACCCTCTGATGGTCAGCTGGGGCATCACTCGTCCACAACGCTTTCGGCTATCTTTTCTGGGAGGAAAGCAATGCAACATGCCATTAAGGCACTTTCTCTATTGCCAGTTCCACCTTCTTTAACCCAAGTTTGTTTACCCATGGCATCAGCTCCGGTTGTCATCTCTACCTCTAACGTCCATGCTTCGCTTAGTACAACCCGATGGGTTTCGCTTTCCCAAATAACTACAGGTTTTTCAGATGTGTCGGTATTGATTGACCCGCTTCTTTTCACATCATTGTCCTGAAGTATTTTAAGCAGGTCTGCTATTTCATTAGTCCTGCTTTTATTTGGCCCAAAAATTGTATTTAACATAGGATCTGGTGCCAGGGGTGCCGGCGGCCGGTATACCTTATTATAAATAGGATCTCTCCATTCTCTTGTTACTGCATTAGTAAAGTCATCGCTATAATCGTGATCACCCATCTAGTTCCTCCATTATTGTCTCCGCAACAAAGACATTCCACTGATCTTTAGTTTTTTTCTTAAAGGTATCCCAGCAGAATTTTTCCCACACCGCTGGGTTTTCTTGTTGTATTTCTTGTAACTCATCTATGTGTTGAGTTAGCAGGCCCTGGCTTCTTAAATATTCTTGAAAGAAGTATGCCTTCTCAACATCGTTGGTTATACAAGACTCGTGCCTTGAGTGCCATCCATCGTCTTTTTGACGCCAATTTTTGGCCAGTAGATATGCCTTCATGGCTTCTTTTTTATCGCCGTGGAAATCGGGTAAAGGATTATCTAAATCGTGTTGCTGAACTGCGATGTCAACTTTTTCACCGTAACCAACATCAAATTTTTTACTAACGAATGGGGTAAAAAACTCACTAGACACTCTAACAAAATATTCCTTTTTGCTACCGGGCACCTCAATAGAAGCGCTATTTTTATGAGTTTCCAGCGATTTAATTTCTTCTATTCCATTCTTAGTATGTCTAAACACACTAACAGAGCTTTTAATATAAGTTGGGTCCATGCTCTGCAATAATGCTGCATGTTTTGATTTATTTAATCCGTACACCCTTATAATCCCGCTACCACTCATTCTTTTTATACCTTTTTTTAATATATCGGATAGCTCTCTAAACAATATATCACCTTCTGTCATTATTTTTAATGGACCGCACAACTTTTCTCCCTTCTTTGTTTTGCGGCCCATTATCATTTTAAGTATGGGTTTGATATGATAATATCTTTCTGGGCTTTGGATATCCAAAGCCCTTCTTAAGAGAAGATCGCTCTTTTGTCCTCCCCATCGATTTTTATCGAGGGACCATTTAATTATAAATGATGAACTTATATCTCTAGAGCGCCCACATTCCTCACAGATAAAATTATGAGTCAACAACGTTACTTACTATCAGATCCTTAAAGAAGTCTTCATATCCCGGGTATGTAAATCTAGATTTATTATCAGACATATTAACGTATTCAGAATATTTAATTTTGTCCCTTTTCGACCAACTAGCGGCGCTCTCAGCTAAATTTTCTTTACTAATCATTTTTTCTCTTAACTCCGCTATGCCGGGAACATTTTTAAAGTGATGAACCTTCTTATAAACAGATGGAGTTTTAGTTATGTTGAGACGCCAAAGTGATAGATGTTCTTTAATTAGATCATCCATAGTAATTTCTTCCCACTTCTTTTTTCTGTTTCTGTATATATCTAGCCACAAAAATCCATTTTTAATTTCTTGTAATTTGCCCTTGTCACTATTCCAGTAGCTGGTTTTTACTCTTCTAGTATTTATCCTGCCAAGAAAAACCCTTAAATTATCGTGGCCATTTTTATAGACAGTACCAACTTTTAACTTAGAAGTTTTAATCTTGCCAGTTTTGTTTTTGACAGCATTAATAATATCTTTGTAGGCTGGTGATCCCACAGGGATTAAACTCACACCCTTTCTGGTGTTCCCCCAAACAAATTCACCATTTAATTTGCCACCAGCGCCGACCCCCGGCCCTCTCATAATCTGAATCATAATTTTTTCGTGCACTTGAAACATCAAATTATCAGAATTTACAACATTAAATCGGCTTGGCCCATTATAATTAGATGAAAGGCCTATTACTTTATAGCCAGACTTCGGTGTATTTTTGATTTTCTCTTTGTGCGCCGTAAGCTTTGCATAGGATCTGGTGTGGTAATCATAACTTCCTCGCTTGTGGCGATTAAAAATTTCTTCTACTTTTGCGGTCTTGGCACTATCGACCACCGACATATTTCTCACTTTTAAATCTAGCGTATTACCACTTTCATCTGATGTGGAAATAATTCTGGTTTCGTCATTATGAATTATATAAACTTCTTCTGGTATACTTGGCATTAAATAACATTCTCCTTAATCCGTGATTTCAAATAGGTATCTAATTCTGGATTGACTATCCTTTTTCTTAAAATCGTAAGTAATCATTTCATCGTTTCTAACGCCAGAACGTCCGGCTTTACCATATACCGAATGATATCCTTTTGGTGCCCCGCGATAGAATCTAGAATAGGTTGCTACATGCATCTTACCAAATGCAACATCTAGTAAGAACATAAATCTAGAAGAATTATGTCTTCTACCGCCTGTCCAGTACCCGCCATCAGTATAATTTAATGACTTAGTACTTTGCCAGGCAAAGTATTTTCCATCGCCATACAACGAGCCAGTGTGGACAGCGCCCGCCGGTCTAATTAAAAGACCACGCTTTGTGATACCTACCACATTAGCACTTCTCGTACCGTGCCAGCAAAGCCAGGTGTTGGCTTTAGTGTATAAATCACGCATTTCCTTGTCTAAATCTGGTCTCTTTTTCGGAGTCCATCTATCGACATTTGAATTAAGTCTCTTCGCGTCTTTTGCGAAAGTATGTGTGCCACAAGCCTTCGCAATTCTCTCAGAATTTTCCAGAAAATACTTGCTAACACTATCGTTTCTCTCCATTTCCCAAATATTCTTTACCTTACAAGATCGAAACCCGTGTTGGTTAACTTTGGACTTCATGAAGTATTCTTCTAAGAATTTAAATAGCGCCCCGCCCTTGGGTAACAAAGTTAGTTTTGCATTTAGCTCTTTGTATCTGGCGTCATAGGACGCATCTTTATTAAGGACTGCTCCAACGCTTTTTGCATCAAGTAGAGTATCTAAGTCGTCTTCTTTACCCATAATCTTATTAAGATCATCAAGTAACAAATGTTCCATTGTTCCTCTGGAGCCTGTGCCAAGATTATGAGGTATTGTCGAATAGAAGTTATTCGTTAATTCTTTTAGTTCTTTCTTCTTATTAGCAGATAGTCTTTGTGACGCATTGACAATCGTTTTAGCGTCTGTTAGAAATTGCCTTCCCTTATCAATTTGTGCATTTGTTAGCTGGCCCAGAGGACACTTTAATGTGGTTGCAACAAATTGTGCAGTGGACCCGAATAGTTTATCTATTAAATTTTGGGTTTCTTGTGCTAGGCTTGACTTTGGGGCTGTTTTAACAGTTTTAGAGTTGTTTAGTGTAACTGCTTTAGTTATCTTTTTAGCAGCACTAGAGCCATAAGCCCTGTGAGCAACATCAATTTCTATGTATCCTTTCTTTTCTTTAGATTTAATGATTTTGAGAAAGTCCTTTTCTGCTTTCTCCAGCGAATCATAATGCCTCCAACCAGTAGCCTGTTTGCCACCAGTAGCGCCCCACATACAATAAATCTGAGCTTTAGCGCCGCTAGTGGCCACTTGAAGCTCGGCATGGTATGACTTATTGGATGTTCCCTTCGTTTTTGCTTTATCACCAGTTAGATCGAAAAAGCTTAATTCCTTTACATCTTTAACTGTGAAAGAGCCATCTTTCAGCAAAGGAACTTTTTGAACTTTAGCCATTATAGTATCTCCAGATTACCAATATTAATGAATATTTATGAAATGTCTGACCGTTATTTTAGAATATTTGCACTATCCAAAATCTCTCAGGATAGAGGTTTATTAACTAAATTTGTGCAAAAGCATCTTCCGGGCACGGCTATCCCTGCGGACAGTATAAGCACTTTCGATCGCTCTGTCAAGTCTCAGCTCGATAATGCTGTTACTAGCCTTCAATATCGCAGATACTCTCGAAAATTAAAGGGGCCCAGCCTTCTCAAAAGGGCCGGGCTACTGACAGAATTTGTTAAGAAACATATTGAAGAAGTGCCCATTGAAACCACAACGACACAGCCAGGCGGTTTCAGATCAGAGTTTATTAAACTGAAAGCGGGGCCAAAGCGAGAAGAGCTGGTCTACAATGAAATTATCAGAAGAGGGCTGAAGCCAAAAATGGTTCCGATAACAGTCCCCGGTCCTGATGGCAGTAAAATTACTTATAAAGCAATGTCAGACTACGTTATGCTGGACGGCCTAAGAATACCAATGTCTGGACAGACAGCTCAAAAGGTTGCAAACCATTTTGGAATGAGTCTGCCTACATCCAAGATGACACAGCAGATATGGGAAGCCGCCGATACAAAAATCAAATCAAAACCATTAAGTGGCAGCGGAGTTACACTTGATGGCAGACGATACTCTGGAGCACAGGTTGTATCAGGGCTGATTAGTGACCCCAGGGCAGCAGCGGCGTACAATGATATTATAGATAGCTCTCTAAAAGATAGAGAGCCTATACTAACGGCCGGGCATGGAAAGACTATTGTGTTAACAGACAGGCCAGAGCAGCTGGGATTGTACGGAGCTAATGCGGGCGATAAAAAGTGGAACCCAATTCAAAGCAGCGAACACACAGGGCATGATACGTCTGTGCATACTGAATATATGACCTGGACTAGACTAGTCAGCGGTGATGTCACAATAACGCGTCCTGACGGTAAAACTGAGTCTAAATCCATGGATGACTTGTTAAACGATCCAAAAATGTATAAGTATGTGTCGGACAGCAAGGTTAAGAAGTATAAAACTTAATTCATATCTTTTTCATCTACGCGCTCTATAAAGAATATTTCAACTCCATCTTCGTCATCATATCTTGCTTCAATTTCGCCATCTTTATCGAGCGGAAGAGTTTCTGCCGCCATCACGGCCAGCATTTCTAAAACCTCTTTCCGATTAAGCTTTTTGTATAAAACCATTCCATAATACTATATATCCGGAATGATTAGGAATTCATGATCTTTTCTGTGTCTTTCAGATCTTCAATCTTCTTTTTTAGTTTCTTAACCTTTTTTCTTTTAACCTTAATCCATCCGCTACTCAGCATTCTTTTTATATGTTGCTGAGATTCTTTTTTACATTCTTTGCACCATGTTTTAAATATGGTAGACCCTAAATATTCTGTGCAATAATAAAAATGTGCTTTCTGGTGGCAGTATGGAACAAGGCATTTTGAATAAATACCCACCACTCGGTCCAATAAGACTTTTTTAGTCTTCACGATCCAATTACTTCAACTACTGAAAACCTTGCTTCTAATTCTTTTTCATTTTCTACAACAAAAAAGGCATGTATAGAGTTATCTGCCATGCTTTCTGATGTTGACCTTCCGTATGTATCTCTGTAACCAGCCTTTACTCCGCCACAAAATTCAAATATCTTGGCGCCTTTTTCTTCTGCTAGGTCTTGAAGCTTTTCCTTCTTGCCCAATTTAATAGATTCTGGATACATGGCATAATAAAAATCATCGGCCATTAATATAATATCTCTATCATCTTGCTTCATTAGGTAGCCAAGAAGATTTAAACTTAAAGGAATTGTTCTAATCATATTTTACTCCAAGCATATCTCTGAATATATTTAATTGTGCTTTTAATTTTAGAGGATCTTGAAAATCATCTAAATCAAACTTAACTGATTTGAAGCCGTACTTATTTCCTACTTCTATGTTCTCTTGTCTGTCGTCAAGATACAGGCATCCTTTAAACTCTGGGTGGTCCATTAAAAAGCTCTGGTAATAAAGTTTGGAGGGCTTTCGGGCTCCAACCTCACAGCTTAAATGTAAAACTTTGTTAGCATATGTCTCTGGAAACTTCTCTCCCAATAGCCTAGCATGAGTTTTACCTATATTACTTAGAAGAGCAATCTTAACGCCATTTTCTTCTAGTTTTTTAATCCAGGCCATCATTTCTTCATTTGGCTGAGGTATTTTCTCCCACTCTTCAACAAGCTGATTAGTTTCTGTTGTTGTGAAACCAAATGTATCTTTAAGTGCTCTTTCTACTGTGGTTAGTCCAACATCTTGCTGGCCGTGTAAATCTAATACAAACGCTTCTGGATCATAATGGCGATTTCTGGCGCTGTTGTAAACATTATTAATCTCAGAATTAAGCTTCGTACGAAGCTCCTCAATAAATGAATCTAAATCAATATCGTAAATAACCTGTCCGATATCCAATGCTAAATATTTTGACATAAATTTCCTATTGCTTCGTGTAAATATTGCTTTGGTTGCTTATCCAGGATCTTTCTCCCTTTGCATGAAGATCCAAAAGATTTCTCCATTTCCTCCAAAGCAAACTTATCCATTAACTCTACCTGCCCAACATTTTTGCCAATTCTATAATAAGAACACATCGCCGCATTAAGCAGAGACTCTGTATCATCAATGTTGGGAGCTATACAGATATTATCAATGCTATTATAGATAGCATCAGACAAATAATCCGTTTCTCCTGTTGTCAGGAACCAAGAACAATTGGATAGTAATTTCTTATACACCCTTAAATCTGAAATATCTCTGCTATACAAGTGGGATAGCTGATAATGAAATTGGCTCACTAGAGTTATATCAAACGAAGTACAATTAAGTAATCTGCTTAGTGTAGATATGCGGTCTGGGTCTTGTATTACAGCTATCCCTTCTCTGTACAGGCTTTCATCCATTTTATAATAATAGGGTCTAATCCACTCAAACCCTGGTTTAAGTACGGGTCTCATAGAGACATCGCCGAATGGAGAATAGATAAATGTCTTATCTGCTTCTGGTAATCTAGATAAAAACTTCTTAGCCTTGTCTAGGAAGTGGTAGTATCTCATCTGCCCGCGCTCCCACTTTATTCCATTGAGCAAATGAAGGGGGCTGCAGTACCAAAGCTTTATTCCAAACGACTTAGCTATGTGAGCTAGGATGGGCTCGCCATCGCTTATGATTAAATCCGGAGCAAACTCATCAACTTCATTGATAAGAATCTCTACTTCCGGTATTCCTACATTGGGAATATTCTTGTGATCAAATATCTCAGATAGTACGTCTTTTTTCTTCTCTGAAAACTTATTATGCAGAGCGTCTAGCGTCCAGTCAATATGATCGATAAGTAGGCTGGATTTTGTATATCCGGCTACTTTAATATTATGGCCAGTTGTATTCTCTAATAACCTGCGAAGCTGAATCCCCGCACCCAGACGATTCCCCGCAGAATATACTATATCCATTTCTTAGTCCCCACAGCGTTAATAGGATTGCTAAGATGGGCAATACAATATACAGGAATGTTTCTATAATATAGAATGCTATTGATTTTAATCGTCGTACCATTCTTTAGGTTTAACTGCCCAGCGCATGTAAGTCATTATACATGCCGCCTTGTCCCTATCGAACTGTTCTTTATCTATAAAGATGCCTCTTTTCTCGGCCAGTATAAATCCTCTGGCCCAAGCGGCAAATTCTTCTTCTAATGTCTCAACTCTATCTGTATTTCTGCGCCTATCTGTTGTTTCGCAGTAAGCAGATGTAGCTCTAAATTCATAATCTTTTGTTTTAGAAAATAAAACGTGACCAATCTCATGAAGAAGCCTGTACAGTTTAATCTCAGGTTTCCTCTGTGAGTTTATAGTTATCTCTTTGGTATCAAATATTGCGGCGTCATCTAGTTTGTGGCCTTGAGTTACTTTCCAACCTAGGCGCTTGCAATAATTTACCAGCTCATCAAATTCTTCTTCATAATATTTGTCATTGAGTTCTGTCATGCGACCTTGTGCTATATAAGTGATAGGGCAAAGATGGCCTCAACCATCAGCCTAAACATATGCACAAAAATCGCTACGGAGCCAAGAGTCAAAGTTAAAATAATCAGTAAACATGCGAAATACTTGAGGTATTTTTTTGTTTTCTTGCTTAACAAGGGGTTTTTCCGTTTTTGCTTCTCTTTTGGCCCATTTAAATAGATAATTTCTCCGTTATCAATCATCTTCACTCGGGGACCAAATCTCAAAAAGTCTATTAATTCAGACAGCTTATCATATAGCTTGCCGTACAGTATATCTAGCACCACGATGGCTATTATGAATAAGACTATATTCCAGAACATCTCTATTAATGCGAAATTATTAATCAAACTACATAATTAATAACGATGCCCAGCAATATAGCCTATGGTGTTTCCTTCTAATATTTCTTTTAACATATCTAAGTAGTCAGACAGGGTTGCGTCATTCGCCAGATACCCCTGGTTAACCAGCACATACTTTCCATCTATCTTTTCTGTGTACTGAACGTAGTATTTGTCGCATCTTTCTTCTAGAATATCAGCGCACAGCCCAAGGTCAGTTGTGGTGACTATTAATGCTGCCTTTTCTTTAGTTGCAGCAGTACCAAAAGAATAAACAACTCTACCATCCTTTAGTGGAATTCTTCTCATTCTACTTCTAAAGTCATCGTTTGAGCCGCTATTTTTTGTCCATCAGGATCTTTACCCCACACACTTATTTGAAATTCTATTTTATCGGTGCCGCCTTCTTCCATAATCTCATCCAGCAGAACCTCAGTTTGATTAGGAGAAATAACTTTCACATCAAAATAAAAGTTATCATCATCACTCTCGGTTAGGTTGCTCAAAAGTGCAACTATATAATCTTTGACCGCCTTGATGCTGCCACCACTTCTACGTAGTTGATGTTCAGTCAGAACTCTCAAGTATTTTTTTAGTATTTCATGGAACTCTTCCGCTGCCGATCCATGTTCCTCATTTTCGCTACCAGATAGTTGACTTTCCCTTTTTTCTTCGTTCTCCCGCATCTCTTTCCTATTTTTACGTACTGCCTTATGGAAACATTAAAACCGTAGTATGGGCGCACGCCGTCTTCTTCTAGAACATGCGCCATCATAACTTCATCGGAGTTATGTATGAATTCGATATCAATTTCCCACTCGAATTTTTGAAAGTCTTTTACCAGCTCTATGGTTCTTTGAACTTTTGCAGTGTATTCTTTTTTATAGTCTTCTATGTATCTTTTAACACGCATGCTATCAATATTTCTTAGGATATTGCACGGAGCATGATTTGCATGTGTTGTAAATGTCTTTTCCGCTATTAGCTGTCCCTTCATATTGCTACTTTCAGTATTTTCCCATTTGGTTTTTTCAACTTAACTACATATTTATAGTCTTCCTCGCCAACTATTTCATTTGCGATGTCTTCGTCTGTTTTATCTTCCTCGGCTAAATAGTGACAAGATATCTGCCACCCCGATGTGGCGCCCCTGTAGTCACCGAGTTCCAGTGCTTGATAGCGACTTTTAATTCCCTGTACTTCCATAAGTACAATTTTATCGGCCATTCTTACAAGATTTTCTGCTATAGCACCATCCTCATTGGACATGTGCTCTTTTGACATATTTTGCATTGGGCCAATAAAATTATGCTCTACCGCTATTTCAAAATCATACTGGTGCTGACCTATTTCTTCTAATTGAGATTTGGCTGATTTCAGCTTTTCTCTCATGTATTTTAATAGCTTTACTTCGTCCATTATCTAAATGATGTGTGTTTTGAGTCTCTAGCATTAATTGGAATTATGCATCTTTTAAGAACCCCATTCTTAATAAGAAGTATATCTATTCTGGCAAAGTCATCCTCTTCCAGTATATGTGCAAATAGTTCTTCCGAAAGATCTGGGATTTTAATTTCTGTTTTGATAACCTTAGGAAGCAGGTAATCAACGTAATCTTGACATCTTTTTATTTTATGCTTTTCAGAAAGATCCGTGGATCGAAGTATTTCTCCCACGCCTTTTACAATATGGCCAGCAGTTACAGGTCTGGCCTTTCCAAATCTGCTAAATCCAACAACTAGTCTGTTAAGAGTATTTAAATTTTTATCAATCATTGTCTGCCTTTCAGTTGCAGTCTTCTAATTAAATCTTCATTGCTATAATAAACTATGATAAATCCGGAGCCCTCGCTTGTTTCAGGCTGTGACCAGTTGCCGCTAGCAAACGAGTAGCTTCCATGCTTTCCTTGGCTTTTGTATTCCAATTGATACGTTTTTGATTCATTAAAAATAGGAACAACTAATATGTAAGAGTCCAGATAAATTTCTATTTTTGGGAAATACATATCATCGGTTTCTAGAACTTCTGATAAAATTTCGTCTTCGGTGCTCGGAAGATTTATATTTACCTTAACGGGATTTTTTCCTCTTACATAATTAGCGGCCTCCATTTTTCTAGAAATAAAGGCTTCTGTTCTAATTTTCTTTTTGAGCCTTTGTTTGGCACTTCGTCTCTTATCAAAAGCTTTGCTGGCTGGTCTAGTGAATGTTTCAAGGCAGAGATTTTCTGTTACATTTTCCTTTTTAACATTACACCAGTACTGATGGGTCCAAACTCTCTTATTGATATTGTCTAGATTTCTTTTCATCTTAATAGTACCATGAAAAATTTTCATTCATAACCGAGTCGCCAACTATGATAGTGTAGCTTCCATATAATTCGTGCCCTGCCCTTAATTCTTCAAGGTATATAATTGCTTTTTTTCGGCTGGCCAGCTTCACCTCTACTCTATCAACTGAGTAATAACTGTATGATTCCATCACATCACAAACGGCACGCTCTTCGCTTGAAACAAATATCACATTAACGTGTTGCCGTTTCTTCCTAAATACATCAGAGGCTGCTGAAGCTATTCTGCGCCTTTTGTGGGGCCGGGACAAGTCTGGATTGCGGTAGACATCTTTAATGTTACCTAAAAATAATCCTATGACCTCTTCCAGCTTCATTTTATCCCTGCATTACAGATATTGTCGCAACTTCTTCAGGAGTAGCGTTTCCTTCGACCATAGAATCTGGAATTGGCACGTGCCCGCCAATTAGAAAAGGAATCTCAGACCAAAGTATTTTCAGTCTAAGAATGCCTTTATTTCCATCAATGATTTTGCCGTAGCATTTTTTGCTGTCAACAGAAAAAATTACGACATTACCAGTATCTAAATTATAACCACCATCTGCCATTTTGTCAAGGCTCAACTCGAAATTATTTTATGGGTTTGGGCGTCTGCTTCAGTTGCCACTCCAGCAATATAAATTTCATCCACCCAAGCCTGAGCACCAGTCCTCAGTAAGCCATTCCCATGGGTTACCACTATTAGGTAGTTGCGATACACACCATCTGGTGCCTTATTTATAATTTTACCATAGAAGTCTCCCAATTTTGGAGACTCTACGGCAACCATTAATCCTTCTTCGTATTTAAAATTCATTTCCATGTTGCTCCCGGGAAATTAGCCGCCATCATTTCTCCATTATTTCGTAGGCGAGTATTTCATCGTACATTTTTCGCATTGTTTGTGTTTCTTTTTCAGAAGAGCCCGGCATAAATTCGATATCACCGTTTTCTTTTTTAGAAAACCACATTTTCTTATATGCGAGCCCTCCCTCTTCTTCAAATACTCCCCACTTAGTTACAAACTTACCTGTACCCTCATCGCTAACCAGTATTAGCTCTCTTATTTCTTTGGTAGTATCAGTGCGAACTGTAATAATATTACCTTCACCGTCAAACCAATATCTTTTAACGTTCGATTTATTTATCATGCTGTAAGAACTTCATCTATGGCGAGTATCCCAGGTATCTGTTTACAGATCTTATCAATAGTCCTGATATCTTTTTCGGGCTGAGACCTTCCAGATTCTATAACATAGGTATATCTGTTAATTGTCGGCATTTTTCCCTCAATCCAGCTGAAAGTCATGGTTTTTTGAATAATCTCGCCGTAAAACCATCTGGCAGCATAGCTTCCATTATGGAATTTGGTTATCTCTATTCTTTCGCCCACTTTAATATTATATTTACCGCGCAGGGCTTTTATGTAATTGCCTTTCTGATCAAAATCAATACGAATTGTTTCCATTACTCTTCCATTATCTGTGCTACGAGCATTTGATTATAAATTCTGCCCAATGTTAAAAACTCCTCTCTGGTGGGATCTTTAAAGACTCTCATGTCATTGCCAAACACTCTTATTAGAAATGATTTTTCTATAATTGTGATAGATGTCACCGAGGATAAATATTCTGCATGATAACATCTATCTGAGAGAAGACTTGCCCTTATAATAAATTTATTATGATTTCTAAACACATTTATTGGTTTGCCGTCGAAATCAAAAAATAGTTCCATACAAGAATGGCTTTTTATCCTAATATGATTTCAGCAACTTCAAGTTCTTCGTTGGGAATTGTTTCCATTTCTTCTGAGGCCACCGGAAAGATGGCAGGCTCACCAAACTTGTTAGGCCACCTAATCTTTTTAAGAACCTTTATCAGATAGTCGTAGTCTGAGTAATATTCGGGGCGTGTCTCTCCCTGTAGCTCTCCGTAAAATTCAAAAACTCCAAAATTTGTATCTATATAGCACCTAACATATTTATTAATCATACATCAATCACCAGCTCAGCCAGTGCCTCATCAACTATAGTTTTAATTTCTTCTGTTTTGAGACCCTGGTCAAGTGACCATCTAATGTAGGCGCTTGTTTTCTTTTTTATTTTTGGACGCTTGACATCAATGGTGGTAACCAGCGGTCTAAAGCTTTTAGCAAATTTGAATCCCTCTTTAAATGAATCTCTATTAGATTGGGGGATTATCGACAGGTGCTTGGGTCTTATTGTGTTTTTACGTGGTGTATAAAGCCACCCCAGTATAAACCCACAGATCCAAGCTTTATCTTTACATAAATAATTTTCAACCTCTTTTAGTTCGCTATTATATTCTTTCCAATAGTAATTGTAATCAAGCCACACAACCCTTCTATCAGAGTAGTAGCCATTGTTATAGGCGCTTCTTTTTTGTTCTGGGTCAATAAAAAATAACGCTGCCAAGATTGGGTTTATAGAATACGGACAGTTTATTTGATTACGTTTATTCCCTCCTGGCCAACCAGATGCCCATGATGTTTTTACTACCGTTTTATTTTTACTAACTGCGTGCGAACATGCTTTTAATAGTTTTTCTTTTACCTTTTTGTCCATTATATATCTTCCATTATTTGAGCGGCAATCGCTTCTTCCTTGGTTATAATAATAAATTCCTTTCTTGTCAATGACCAAGGTTGGCCTGTTTTTAATTCTGTTATCTGATACAGATTGAGGGTTTTGAAGTTTGGGTCGATTTCATCAATAGCCTCTATCTGCCCATAGTTTTTATAATGTCTCCCGCTATGATCGTACCTCGACGTAAATCGTACATAATCATTGATCTGCGGCTCACTCATTCATCATCTCATCAACCATAAATTCATCTTCGCTTGCCTCAAATATTTCCGATTGATAGCAGCTTCTAAAAGATCCCTCCCCCGGGCCATTAAGCATCTGAATTGTATATCCAATACATTCCGGCTCCTGGATTTCAAAAACGCTGTAAATCCTGGCGTAAAATATATCTGCGGAGAACAAGCCCGTTCCGCGAACGGATACAATATCTCCAATGTAAAATAATTGAATGTCTTCCCAAGTCATTCTGACATAATTTTGGCGGCCAACTTTTCTTCTTCAGATAATTTAATCAGCTGTCTTCTGTCTATGTAGTCATATTGGCCCACGCCACCGCCCATATTGAACTCCACATAATACGTACCCTTTTCTACAACGTAATGATTTATCACTCCATAGGCGTCGCCGTCTTCTTTTCGTTTGGAACGCACAATCTCGCCATCTTCAAATATTCTGGGGCTACGGACAAAACGTAATAACGCCCTATACAGCTTTTTCATGAATTCATCACCTCAAAAAGGGCCCGCTCATCCTCTGTTAATTTAATTAGAATTGGGCTGTTGGCATCGAACTTAAACTGCCCTCCCTTGTTCGGACCTTCTAAATATATTATGCTCACTTTTTGTTTGAGTTTAAACTGAGCAGGGTCCAAGGTTGTTGCACTAACATATTGAACCTTTGCTATGTTAGCGCCTATTCTGACTAGATCTCCAGCTTCAAATTTATAGTTGGTCAGGCTGGGAAATAATAGTTTCATGAGTGAAGAATTTCGAAGGCAGTCATTTCGTTTTCATCTATCTCAGTGAAATCGAAATTTTCTATATTCACGTGATATGATTCATCTATTCTAACGAGTCTTTGTTCACCATCCATATGATATATCCGCCACATATTATGAATAAATATACTAGATTCTTTAGTACATGCCTGGCAGTCTTCCCTTGTACACTTTTCAACGCGCCCAATTATCTCAGACCACATAGGGCTGACCGGGCTCTCCATTTTATATTTAATAAATTTGTAGTACATTACTTAGACATTATCTCTAGTGCTATTATTTCGTCTTCAGTTACTTCGGAAAGCCTATTTTTGGGCATATGAGCTAAATTCTGTATATTCATAGGCACCACAACATTAGATTTAGTATTCTGTAAACATATAGGTGTGATGTGGGTTAAACCACTTTTACAATCCTCACAGAGATTCCCAGTGGGGCAATCATTTACGTACACATATACGTAATAATCCCTTCCAACATTCATATGCATTTTATATCGAGCATATTTCACTTGGTGATAACCTCAAATGTCAATATTTCCTCTTCTGTGGCTTTGCGAACTATATCTCTATCTTTTAGGCGGACAGGGCCAATTCCGGAAAAATCAGCATATATACCACCAATAGCTATAGCAAGGTACATCCTTTTGCGGAAGCCTTGCTCAATATCTGTTATACGGAAAACACTGTCTTCCATACCTTCAATTATTATATGATCGCCAACCTCATATTTCATTTATAATTTTCAGTGCTAAGATTTCATCTTTGCTGAGAGCCCCCTTTATTTCTTTTGTCTCAACGTATATACAATATCTGGATGGCAGTATTTGTATTCTGTAAAGTGCCCCGTCTACATCTAATGGTAGATTAATGCTCACTATCTTACCAAATCTATGTGGCCTGCCAAAGAGTTCAACTACATCCCCAACTTGACATGCATATTTCATGCGCCCATCACTTCGTAGGCCAAAAGATCTGCATCGCTTATCTCTCCTATGTGAGGCGCGAACAATGGCCAATGATGAGTAATGTGCCTAGTTGAATGATAAGGATTCATCGTCTTATCACTTTTATCGTAAGCATGAGTTACCGTCACTACTATGTTCCCACCCTTACACAGATAACACCAATTATCATCGCAAACAGTTTCGTATCCAAACAGCATGCCAAATTCTGTTCTATAGTAATAATACTTCATATTTCTTCCATTACATCGTAGTAATACTTACTATATCTCATCCCTCTATAACCGAATTGGCATCATATTCATCTTTATCAATGTCCACCAGTCCGTCAAGGTCTTTATCAAAATCCCAAACCCTGGATGTTATACTTTTCTCCTGATGTCTAACAGGATGGGTAAACTCTATTGACAGGCGCCCAGCACGTCTTGGCTGAACTGCCTTGCCATAATGCCAAATGCCATCGTGAAACAATCTAAAAAACTTTTCAGCCATCCATAACCTCTGCTGCCAGGTATTCCTCTTCAGAAACGGTCTCAAACATATCGTCATATATTTTTTCGATATATGTTCCACCCTGTACTTCCACGTCATGCCATCTAGAGCCTAAGAACATCTTACTCTTGTAGGTTTCAATGATCTTTCCATAGATTCCTGTATCAATAAACTTAATATACATCTTATTCCTCAATCACAAAGGATGCTAAATATTCTTCTTTCGAAATCTCTTCTACAGAAGAATGAGGCCAAGATACAAACTGTTTTCCTAATATGTGTACAAACTGCACGGCCAAAGGAAACTCGCTGTCGCCTGGAAACGACCCATTAGTGTGCACAACCTTGCCGTAAAGTTTATGACCACAAACGCTGTGACAAATATACTTTGGATATTTCATGAAGACATTATCTTTGCTGCAAAGTATTCTTCCTCAGTTATTGCAACAAGACCATTGCTTGGCCAGCAGCAAGTGCCAGTTTCGACTTGACCGTACTTATGGTTTGGAAGAATCTCTACTCTGTAGCAGTTATCCTGCTTCGCCAGCTCATCTTTACCAAGTATTCTAGCATATGATCCGCGACCTTTCCTGTCAATGTACCTGATGTATTTGGGTACGTTCACGAATCAATCACCAAACCAATCATATATTCATTCTGAGTGATCTCTTTAAAGTATTTACTATCGAAAGTATAGTACTCATCAACATAATCATTGAATCTAATCAATAACGTCTGCCCATCTCTGAAGGGGCCTGTGAAATCCCAAACGCCGTCATTGCATACACGCAATACTTCGCCGTACATCATCCCACTAATGAGATCCATCTGAATGTATCTTATCATCCTTCAATCACACAGGCAGCTTCGTATTCATTTTCATCTATCACTATTACTCTATCATCCGGCCACCGTAAGTAGGTTCTTTTGGTGCCCGCTATAGCTTCAACATTATGAGGATTTGTACCCAGCTCTATTATGAGGGGATATTTGCGAGCATTGCTATCTTCGTCTGGCTCTCTTTTGCCTACAACTCTGGCGTAAGTCCATTTATTTAATGGAATCTCTCTGAACTTAACATAGCCCGATGCTATCGCTTCATCAATAGTCATGATTCAATTATTGACTCACAAAGATATTCTTCTTCAGAAAGAGGTTTGATGTCTCTTTCATTTACTTCAGCTGGGTTGTCCCAACGCCAGTCGGAGCCAAAACGAACCACATAAGAATCCATTTTAACCTCAACTATCTCTCCAACGTAGTATTCACCATCAATAAAATGAAAATATCTTACGTATTTTCTTTTTTTAAAGTGCCTGCCGATCAGCCAGTAAAACATTTAAGCCTACGGAGTGTCATCGCCTATGCTGCTTTTGAAATCTTCGTGCTTTTTATCTTCCGCCTTCTTAACAAGACGAGCACGCACGGATTTGATTCCTCTGCGAATTTCACGACGCAACTCTCTCCTGACCTCTCTAAAGAACTCAGCAACAACTACGTCCTTCACAACATTCATTGTATTCTTTACCTTATCTTTCATTGTACTTACCTTTCTATGAGTCCATTACACTGGACGATACACGTATATTTTCTTTCACGGCCTCACCGATCACTATAAGGGCTTGTCACCGATTTGTCAAGCCCTTTTTGTAGTTAGGAGTACTTTCTTTTGTGTACTTAACGAAGATTTTTTTACTTTTGTCTTCTAAATTTTTCCTAAAATCCCATGTTTTATCGTCCTCTTTGATATATTCCTCTGTATGAGGTATGTTTTTTTGTTATTGTTAATCCTGTGTTCATGTTCTGGACACAGGCAAATGGTTATTGAAAATAAATTTGACACAAATGAAGTTGCGCTAATCAGAAAGGCTATTAATGAATGGGTGGTGGCATCTGACTCTGATGAATCTCTAATATTTACAGAAGAAGGATTTAATAATCCTGGAGAGTTCACCGTTTATGATTGGCGCAAAGAAAGAGATTTTGGAGTAATCTTCAAGGGCTTTTCTACCGACATTGGATATAAGCAGATAGTAGCTGAGCGCGGGGGCAAACATTTTAGAGGCTTAGCCGGTGGCGGCAATGACAATATTCTCATGGTGTCAGATAGGATTGATTCCGAAGAGTTATTTTATAAAATAATTCTTCATGAGATTGGACACATTCATGGTCTTAGCCACATGGAAGGAGGTATAATGGAACCCCAGGTTAAAAGAGATGGTTGCATTCACGAAGTTGATATAAAACAATTTTGTGAAATAAATGATTGCGGACCAAATGCTCGTTCAACTTGTGAGGACTAGGACTGCGTTATACTCGGCTTCTGATATCTCTATAGTTTTACAGCTCATCTCAATGTTTTTGGCTCCCGGCATAACATAAGGCACGGAGCCTACTCTTTCTTTGCCCAAAAACTGCACTTTAAGATATACTAGCGAATCATCCCCACGCCCAAATGTTCCTGTTGGACCGTATCCCAAAACTTTTCCATAAAGCGGATCTTCGGTGAGTTCATTATTTTCTCCACCGTATAATCCGTAGTATTTAACGTATCTAGGGATCTTCATGATGCCATCACCAGGGCTATATTATATTCTTCTTCCGAAATCTCATGAGCGTAGTCATTAGGCCAACTTATTGTTTGATGGGTAACCCATTTCGGTTCATACCATAGAACAGTTTTTTGAGTTGGAAGCGGTGTAATCCATTCTACTTCGATAAGTAAGGAGCCCCTTTTCCAAAAACTACTGTAAACTCTGCCAAAGTTAACGCGGTTTTCGTACACGCGCTTTATGTAACCTGGAGCGTTCATGAATCCATCACCATCTCCGCAACATGAGTTAAAAATTCTTCCCGAGATATCCAAGTCCAACCGCAAGCGGTTGAATTTATTATAATTTCTCGTTCGGCCGTTTTAACGCGCAGCCAGGTCAGGCCATGTTTCTTTTCCTGACCAATAATTTCTCCATACGTTGTATCTGTGCTAATTACCTTGGAGGGATCACCGAAAGATTTTCTTTTGGATACATATTTAATATATTTAGCTTTCACGAATCCATCACCGTTTCAATTATATATTCTTCCTCGGTTATTTCTTCTGCCTTATCCATCTCTATGTATTCTACCTTCCACGAGTACAGATAGACGTGATTGTTTCTGACGTGCTTGTTAAAGTAATAGTAATTAAACTCATATCTTCCCGTCTTCTTCTGTACGAGCTTACCGTAGACTCCTTGGTATTTAATATAGGGAGAGTATCGCTTCATGCGTTGATCACCGAAGATGCCAAATACTCGTCTTCGGTAGCCTCCTCAGCATTTCTAGATGGCCAGTTAATATTCCACTTATCTGATATTTCGCTTGAGCCAAGCACTGAGCTGACCGATATCTTTCTATGAGATTGTACTTTAAGATAAGGAGTGATCGCGTCCACATATTCTAAAACTTTGGCATACACAACCCCGCTATCATCATCGTACTTAATGTATTTAGGGATTTTCATGCGTTTATTATCTTCCATGCCAATTTCTCCTCCGTGGACAAGCGCCTAAGTACAAGCTTGTAAGTCTGCCTATCTTCTTCTAAAGAGCACTCTTCCAATACATACAGCCTATCGGGAATCCATTCGCCATGAAAGTTTCTCATTAACCTGGTGGGAAAATCAAAAATCTCCCCAACCATAAAACATCCTACCGCGTATCTGCGAACCTGTATATCACCGTCCATTGGCTGAGGAATCCCTCCAACAAGGTTGTAGTTTTCATTCCAAACAATCGCGCTCATGAATCTATTACATCCCACACCGCACGTTCCCCTTTAAAAGCCGTCACCTACGTATTTAACGTAATAAGGGGGTTGAGGTTTCATGAGTTTATCACCAGGTTGGTTAGATACTCTTCTTCAGATACCTCTTCACAGTTCACAGCAAACATTTCAACCGACACATCCTTGAACTTGACTGTATATTTTGAGACTCCCCTTCTTTGGTATGTTCTCATCACTTCGCCGTATTGGATGGTTGCAGGATAGCCAGGAGTGCGCGCTCTGATATACTTTTTCTTCCCAAGGCCCCTAGCCCAATCTATGAATTTATCAATCATGAGTCCAATACTGCGTAGAGGAGATATTCTTTTTCAGTTATCTCCACACATCCTTCTTGTTGTGAATCCGGCCAAAAAACGGTCTCACTATGGCCGCAAGCAGCATTGCTCGTCCACTTAACTTCAAGCACCGTGCTGCCGTCTTCTTCTTTTGAGATGTAATTAACTTTTGCAGCCACTTCATGATCTAGGCATTTGATGTATTTAGGATATTTCATGACTCTATTATTTTGTTGGCCAAATATTCTTCTTCGGAGACTTCTTCAACCGAGGTGCCTCCTTCATCTTGATTCCATGCTTCGATGAATTCTTCCACCCGCTGAAAATCGCTTGTCTCATCAAATGATCTAGAATCATCCGAACACCCATCATCCCAACGAATGACCACTTGATGGACCGCAACCACTTCTACTTCGGCCACACCATATACTCCAGATTTATGTTTAACGTATGTCATGATTCTAATACCAATCCAAGCAAATATTCTTCCTTGGTGCTTTCCACTGCATCGCCCGCATCCTTTACCCAGGGCCAAGCCATATGGAATGTTCTGGAGGTTTTACGCCCCATCTCTACTTCTCTATGAAACTCTACTTTCAGTCTGCGATTGCCTTTGAAGGCAGTGCTGTCTGGTTTACCACTTGTTACTTTGCCAACCGCGCCAGATTTAATCTTAATATATTTCGGTATATTCTTATTTAATTGAGTCATATTCTCTGTTTAGTAGATAACGTAGTTATGCAGAAGCCCCTCTGGTATTGAATTTAAACGCGGACAAAAGGTAGCGCATCATAATTTCGTCATATTTGAGGATTTCTCGCCCAACTTGACCAGTCTAACCACTTTCTAGCCCATTGTCAAGGGGTATTATGACTTATTTTATATGGTTGTGGCTAATTTATTAGGAGAGAATTTGCCATAAAGTATATTTACGGGGCCGGGTGGTCTTTTGACCACCCAGGCGCCTATACCACCCATGGGCATTATATGCACCATGGGCAATTTTTTAGCCGTTTTTCAAAACGGGTGAAACTTTATCCGGTTAATCAATTAACCGGATAAAACTTGATCCTGCTGAAAACTTCAATGTTTTCAACAGTTATCAGGCCAAGGTTGGAAACGATCCGTCTGGATCGTTTCCAACCCACCCATGACAAGCATGGGTGGTTTTTTTACCAGGCAGGCCTGGCGGCCTGCCGGTGCTGGCGCACCAGGCCCCCGGTCAAGCTATGCCCCCGGCACGGCGGGCCGTGCCATGGGCAAACGCCACACCACCCGGCCCCGGCGGGCCGGGCTCCTGGGCGCCCCTGCCGGGGCCGGTCGAGCCGGCCGGCGCCGGCTCCCCTGCCGGCGCCGTGCGGCCCCTCCAGGGGCCCTCTGCGGCCCGCTCACGGTTGAGCTTGCACCCCGTGCCCGGTGTGCCACACTTGAGGTAGTGCTACCGCACATAGCCAACGCAGAGCCGGCCAGCCCCTCCGGGGCGAGCGCTCTGCCGACCACAGCTCGCGCCATCTCCCGACCCTCGCTCACGTGCATGGGCCGACCGGCCGAGCTGCGCCTGCAACCTGCCGGGATCACTCAGGAATCCGGCGGCCAGGCTGCGCTCGCGCGTGAGGGAGTAGGGAGCGGCCGAGCACACCCAAGCTTGACCGCCCCAAGCTTGAAAAAAGATCCCCAACGATTCCCAACGTTTAGCCCCGGCCGGCAAACTTTCTGCTTGCCACACCCATTGACAGACACAGATTGCTGGGGCCTCCGGGGCACTGAGCCACCGGACAGCAGCAAAGGATTGACCATGCCCCGTACCCCTCGTTCCCCCCGTCGTCAGTTTCAGGTAGGCGACCCCCACCACACCACTTGCACCCACTGCGGTCGTCAGCGCATCTGGGTGAAGGCCCCTCCCGGCTCCGTCAAGCGTGACGGCTCGCCCAAGCACTGGATGGCGGGATGCCCTGAGTTCCGGAAGCTCTGCCCCGGCAAGACGGACCCCAAGCCCCAGCCGGCGCCTGAGGCGCCCAAGCAGCGCCCGGTCGATCCCGCGCTGCTGGCCAAGCTGGTCGAGCAGAAGGTGGCCGAGGAAGTCGCCAAGATCGACGTCGGCGGGGTCCGGGAGATTGTCTGGAAGCTCAACGACGTCAAGGTGGCCGAGTTGAAGGACAAGCGCCCCCACAAGGCGCTCTCACAGATGCTTCTGCGTGCGTCTGCTGGGCTCCAGAACCAGATGCTCGTCGGCCCCGCCGGCACCGGCAAAACCACCCTTGCGGCCCAGTTTGCCGAGTCCCTCAGCCTCCGGTTTGCGAGCGTCTCCTGCTCCGGTGGCATGAGCGAGTGGGTGCTGACCGGGCGGTCCATGCCGAATCTCACCACTGGCGAATCGGTGTTCCAAAGCACCGAGTTCATTGACCTTTGCGAGAATGGCGGGGTCATGCTGCTGGATGAGGCCGATGCCTGCGACCCCAACGTTTTGGTCGCCGTCAACAGCCTCATGGCCAACGGATACCTCAACGTTCCGGCCCGGGTGGACAAGCCGAAGGCCATCCGCCACAAGGACTTTTACATCGTGTTTGCCTGCAACACCTACGGCACGGGTGGGGACATGGTGTACCAGGGTCGGAATGCCCTGGACGGCGCAACCCTCAACCGCTTCACTGGCGCAGTGATTCCGGTGGACTACGACCGAGGGCTCGAAGAAGCGCTCGTGCCCGACCCCGACATCACCTTGCGGATCTGGGCCATCCGCGACAAGGTGGAGCAGCTCAAGCTCCGCCGCATCTGTGGCACCCGTGAGCTGCTCGCAGTGGCACGGCTCCACAAGGCTGGAATGAGCCTCAAGGATGCCATTCAGTCGATCCTCGTCGGTTGGACGGAGGATGAGAAGCGCAAGATCGGAGAGGTCTGGCGCTAGCCCAACCGGGGGCGGCTTCGGCCGCCCCACCCTTCACCCCTTGACAGCCACCCCACCCATCCCAAGGTTTGACCCATGCCCCGCTCCGACACCATTGGCAATGTCCACTTCACCGAGCACACCATCACCGAGCTGGCCGAGCTGCGCTCGCAGAGCGTGCCTGACTGCAACGCTGAGCACCTGCGAACCTGCGACCCCGGCCGACCTGGGGGCGACCCCAAGTGGTACGGCGGCCTGACCTCCTGGGCTGACGCCAAGGCAGTGCTCGACAACGGTTGGGTCGTGGGCGCTGACCGCGCCATGGCCATCAAGGATCAGATCCTGGCTGCGGCCCCCATGCTGCCCAAGGTTCGCCGTAACCGCCGCCGTCAAGCTTGGGGAGCCGTTGGGCACACCCTGAACGTTGACCGAGCCATGGCTGGCCAGTGGGATCATGCTTGGCGCTCGACCCGCCGTGAGCAGGTTGTGGGCGGCAACAAGTGCATCACCCTGACCGTGGGCTGGGGCGGCAACTGCCACCGTACCGCCGAGCAACTGTTCTGGTCCGGTGCCACCATGCTGGTCCTGGCTGACATTCTCACCACGGCGGGCTACAGCGTCCGTATCAACGCGGTTTGCAAGGTCAAGTCGAATGCCGAGCGCTCCAAGCTTGGCATGCACCGAGTGGTCATCAAGGATCACGGCGAGCCCTTGCGCCCTGACGCCCTGGCTGGCATCGTCTGCCATGCCGGCATCTTTCGCACCTACGGCTTCCTAGCCTTCTGTCACGCCCCCTGGAACATCGGTTGGGGCCATGGCCGAATGGTGCAGTGGAAGGACGCTCAGAAGACCATCGAGCGCACCCCTGACTGGTACGACGACAACGAGATTGTCGTGGGTGACTGCTACTCCAAGGCTGAGGCCATCGCAGAGGCCACCAAGGTGCTCACCCGCTTTGCCTAGACTCCCAACGGGGGCCAGCCGAAAAGGCTGGCCCCACCCCTTGACACCCCAACCCATCGACCCAAGGTTAACCGTCATGAGCAACACCAACACCGCCCCCGAGTTCCCCAACGCCTACTTCACCGCCGACGATCTGTATGTCTCCGGCGAGCCCGCCGACCTGGCGGACGCCTACGACGACTTCCTCAACGGTGATATCGACGAAAGCCGGTTCCTGGCACTCGTCGAGGAATACGACGCCGAGCGGCCCCTCTGAGGGCCAGGGTAGGCCCGGCCCCCGCCGATGGGGGCCGGGCGTAAGGCGGGATCGCACCCGTCCTATCCACCACCAAGCTGTAACCTCTCACCCTCTAGCACAAGGTTGTCATGAACCACAACAACGACTTGCCTCCCATGCCTCCCGAGGTAGCCAACGCCATCGCAACCGCTCTGGCGGTCGCTCTGGGCGACTTCGCCCATGCCATCCAGAACGGCGATCGGCGGACGGCATTCGCCATCTTTCGCAGCATCACCAGGCTCAACCGTGAGGATGCCCTCATGGTGTTCGATGCCTTCTGGCAGCCCCTGGCAGCCCGTGCGGCCTACGGCCTGGGCACGGGCCATGCGCTCGACCTAGCGGCCGAGGTGACTGGCGTAGACCAGGCCGAGATTGTCCGCCGTGCCGCTAAGGCAGTGCGGGATAAGGGGCCTCAGAAGGGCGCTCAGCGCCCGCAGAAGGCGCCCAAGCCCCAAGCTTTGCCGCTGTTGCTGGCGGCTCCCAAGCCTGACCCGCACGGCTCCAACTGAGCGACGTCCGAGAGCCCACCAATCGGGGCGGGCTCTCTCAAGCTGGGGTCTGGATTGACCAGGCCCCAAGGTTGACCACCCCCTGGAAAAGTTCCGATATCCTGAGACCCCCCTTTTGAGCTGAGGGCTAACAGGGCCTTGGCTGTCTCACACGATCTGCCAGATCCCGGCATAATGTCCAGGGAGCCCACATGGCTGGATCGCTGAGTCACCAGGCCAACCTCCCACCCTTACAGGGTGGACAGTTGACCCCCCACCCAATCCTAGAGGATCGGGAATGGGCGAAGTCCAAACAGCCCCTTAGATCCCAAAACTTTTGCCGCAGATCCCCTTGACACCAACCCCGACCGGACCCAAGCTAGTACCATGTGTGATTCCCCGCCAAGCTCCAAGCGTGTCAACGTAGTAGGCGACTGCTACCTGCTCCACTTCGACAAGCCCATCGCTGACGGGCACCCCTGCCAGCACTACCTGGGATGGTCGGAGAACCTTGTGGAGCGCCTGAAGGCCCACAAGGATGGCCTGGGCGCCCGGCTGACGCAGGTAGCCAAAGAGCGCGGAATCGGCTGGACGCTGGCTGCTGTGTGGTCTGGAGTGACCCGAGAGTTTGAGCGCAAGCTCAAGAACCGGCGTAACGCCCCAAAGATGTGCCCGGTCTGCAAGGCCAAGCAAGAGGCCAAAGACCGCAGGAATGCCCGACGACGGGCGCGCTATGCCGCCCGCAAGGCCGCCGAGAAAAAGGCCGCCTAGCCCCTTGACACCGCAACCCCAATGATTAGGTTGATTGGAGAGGCCCAATGCTGACCCGCAAACACTTCATCGACATGGCACAGTTCATCCGCCTGGCTCACGACAACATGAGCGCGGAGGCCGTGAAGGGTATGATAGCGCTCGCCCTGTGGCTAGCGCGCAATAACCCCCGCTTCGACCAGAGCCGGTTTGAGGCAGCATGCCAGCCTCAAGAAAAAGGTTGACAACCCCTAGTCAGTGATTACGTTAGACCCATGAGACAGACCGAAGCCCAGAACGTCAAGGTAGGAGACTACCTGTACCATTCCCTCGACCGCCGCACCTATGAGGTGCTGGAGATTCTATCAGAGCCCGATTACCCGCCCCTTGGGCGCCCTGAAACCGCCCCCTGGTTCCGAGTGTCGGGCGGTCCCGAGTTCGATTCGACCTGCTCCTGCGGTCCCGGCTCGGTGGAGAACCACCTTTACCTGGAGCTGCCATAGCGGCCCAAAGGGCCGGGATAAAAACCGGCCCTCACCCTTGACACCCAGAACACCGTGATTAGGTTGACCCCATGACCGACTCAAACGACAAGGCACACCAGCGCTTCCTTCGGAAGCAAGAGCGCGATCAGGCCGCCAGGGCAAGCATGCCCAGGCCAATGCCAAGCTTGATCAAGCCCCTCACGCTCGTTGCAGACGAGCCCAGCGCCCCCAAGCTCACCCCGAGCATGATCAAGGCGGGATGGACCATCGTTGACGGCCGCATTGAGCCCCCGAGGGGTTCCGAGCGGGGGAACGTCTCCCACGTCTCCGAGAAGACGAAGAAGCTCCAGGCCGAGCGCAAGGCCGAGCGAAAGGCAAAGCGCAAGGCTCTGCGGGCACTCTCCGACGACGAGCTGGCCGAGAAGCTTGAGGCCGCCAAGGCAGAGGCCGAGAAGACCGGCGACATGCGGGAGGTCTGGAAGCTGACGGGAGCGCAGAACAAGCGCAAGGCCAAGCGAGAGGCGACCGAAGCCGAGCCGCCCGAGCCGTCCCAGCTTGACAAGCTCAAGGCAGAGCTGGCGCAGTGGCGCAAGCAAGCCGCCGAGTACCACGGCAAGGATGGCACCCGCTACAATGAGGCCGCAATGGCTATCAAGGAGCTGGCACCCCAGGTGAGCTACCTGGAAGCCCAAGCTACGGCCAAGGAGCCAGTGCGTATGACGCTGGGCTATCACAGCGGCCTAAAGCGTGAGCTGGTGGCTGAAGGGACCGGCACGAAGTCTCCCCTGGACCACGCACGATCCATGGCCATCGCATTCCTGCTCTACTCGACCGGGAATGGCCAGGTGGTCAGTGTTACCATCCACGGACCCCGAACGGGCGATGAAACACATGCCCGGGATGAGGTCAAGCGACACCACTGCGTCGATAAGGACGTGTTCAACTGGAGCGCCTACCTGGGCCGCAAGGGGATCGACGTTCCCGAGTGGACCCGAGAGGAAAGGGTCGCCAACTACCTGGAAGGCTACCAGCGCCCCCGCAAGGGTCCGGTGCTGCCCAAGACAAGCTACGGCCATCGCACCCAGAAGGCCAAGCAAAGCCGGGTGACATTCCCACGACATAGCCCCAGAGCCTACGTTGGCGACTGGCGCACCCCGAGCGGCCGGCACTACGGGAGCAAGTGATCCATGAGCAACAAGCGATCCATACCCTGCACCCGAGTCTCTTTCCACCCGGTCTATGACTTGACCACCATGGAGAAGATTGGCGAAGTCAAGGTTGACCCGCTCCGTCAAAGCTGCCGAGACCCCTTGACAACGTTTACCCCGTGATTAGGTTAAGGTTGACGACATGAAACCTCGCACTCGAAATCAAGCATGGCACCACTTCAACCGGGGGAACCCGCACCCCATGGGGCCTGGTAAGCTCGGGCGCCGTCAATCGGCTAAGCGCTGGAAGCGCGCAAGCGCCAAGGATGAGCGGCAGGCTGCCAAGCAAGAGATTGCCGAGCGAATCAGCGAAGCTGAAGAAACCCCTTGACAACATTGACCCCATGATTAAGTTGGATGACATGAGCGATTCACAGCGACCCACCGTAGGCGGCACCTACTACACCGTCACTCTCCGCGTCCTTACGGACGCCGACCCAAGCCTGATCTTGGACCAAGCCCACCAGCTTGGGGAGTTTCTGACAGAGGAATTGCACACCTACGGTCATGAGGCCACGATCGACGAGCAAGATACCTGCGTCAGCGAAGCCGACGACCAAGGTTGAAAAAACCCCTTGACAACGTTGACCCCGTGATTAGGTTGAACGATATGAGCGACAACGCAACAAACATCCCCTCGCACGACGAGCCCATCTGTGAAGACTGCGCTAACCTGCGCAAGATGCTCAAGCAAAACCATGGCGAGTGCTGGCCCTGTGCCCAAAAGCGGCATGCCCGCCATAGCGCCAGGGTTGAGGCCCGGCGTGAGGCACTCAAGGCAAAGGCCGAGCAACCCAAGCATCACAACCCCTACATTCTCCCGCCTTTGGAGCTTACGACTAGCGGGGCCGACTGACGGACACCCAAGCTACTGGCGGTAAACTTTAACCAGGAGATTCCCATGAACCCGAACGACGTACTCAACACCATCGCCTCTGCCCACATGGCCGTCGGCCTCTGTCACCTCATCGACGAGGTGCAGAAGGGGCACAAGGCTTGCGCCATCAAGCTCCTGGCCGAGCTGGCCGGTTGCGACCTTGCCAACGCCAAGTATGCGGTGGACCGCGTTTGGAAGGGCTTGCAGGACCGCTCAGCCTACAAGATTGGCCTGGTGGACGGTGCCGCCCTGCTGGCCGATGAGATTCGGCGTCAGCGTGAGGCACGAGCCCGGCGAGAGCCGCACAAGGCAGAGCCGACCGTCCCCCAGCTCCCCGCCCCAGCCCTCAAGGTGGCGGGCGACTGAAACTCCCCCAGAGGTAGAGCTAAGCGCTCGCTAGTGCGCTAGCAATCCGACTGCGAGGTCGGAGGCGCTAAGCTCTCCCTCCCCTTCAAGGCATACCATGAACGCAACCCAGATTCGCATGTGGGCCATCGAGAATGGCCGGCTGGTAGGCGAGGTGAGGCGCTGGCTGAACCTTGGCGGAGGGCGGCAGATGGCCCATGGTTGGAAAACCATCGTCACAACTCCCATTGCCAAAGAAGACGGCAATATCATCACGACAGAGGGCGGCACCCGCTATGAGCTGGTTGGCCCCTCAAGGATGACTCTCCGAGTCCAGGCACAGCAGCCAAAGAAAAAGGTTGACAGCCTCGATTGAGGCATTACATTGGATGGCATGGCACACCATAAACGCAAACGAGCCAAGAACGCCCGAGCCGGGTGCTTGTGCTGCAAGCCCCACAAGGCCAACGGCTGCAAAGGTACAGCGGACGCTCAGACCCGCCAGGAAAAGCGGGCGCGTCTGGCAGAGAAAGAACAGCGCGAGGAATCATGAAGACGTTTTACGTACTCTGGACGTACATCGCAAACCACAGCGAGCGGATCTATCAGGTCCAAGCTGAGACGGCCGAGAAGGCGCGCGACTTCATTCTGGAGGTCTACAGCGACGACTTCAAGCAAAAGGGTAGGGTCTACGTATTCGACCAGCTCCCGGTCGCGACCCACAACACCAAGGAGCCGCTGAGCTTTTAGGGGTTGACACCGCCGAGTGAGGCATTAAGTTGACGGCATGAGCAAGAAGCCCAACCTATACCGCCGAGTGATCATCAACAGCAAAAAGGCTGAGACGCGCACCCTATGCGGTCGTGCTGAGCAGCACGAGTTCTGCGATAACTGCGGGATGCTGTTGTGTGAAGGTGAGCTATGCGGGGGCCCTCTCAACGCCGAAGTGGACGAGAAAGACGAGAAAGACGACAGTGACTAAGTGCTATTACTGCAAGACGCCCATAACCCACGACGGCATAGGCTGGGTGGATGAAACGGACGGCGACTGCTGCTGGGGCGATGACGGTGCCAACGAAGGCAAGCCCCATAAGGACCAACCCATGGCAAAGCATTACACCATCGAGATTCGAGTGGCCTTCGATGAGGCACATGATGTGCCCTCCCCGCATGAGCTTGAAGACGCCGTGCAGAGGCAAGTCGGAGGCGGTATGCTAACCCGTACCTAGTGCGGATAGGCCCCCTGCATAACGGCTGCCAGTGCAGGGATGACGGCAGAGCAGCGGCTAAGCCCGGTAGCTTGATACCCCGGGCACTTCATTACAACCCCGCCTATAGGGCGGTACAAGTCCTATTAGGAGGGACAAAACAATGAGCGAAACCAAGACCGAGAACCAGGAGATTCGCATCTCCCGCAATGATGGCCTGAAGTGGGTCGCCACCCATGCTGACGGCAAGACCGTCGAGCTGGACCTGGACCCCAACCTCACCCCGCGTGAGGTTGCTGCCAAGGTTGTCGAAGACAGCCAGCACTTTCCCGAGGTGCCTCACAAGCGCATCTTCGTCAACGACGTGCGACTCTCGACCCTCAAGTGGGAGACGTTCACGGACGCCAAGGCTCGGCCTGTCGAGGATAACCCCTTCGATGGGTGCCTGACGCCCAAGCCTGTCATCGACCGCCTGACGGAGAAGGTGCCTGCACCGACCGAGGATAACCCCGAGCGCCAGGTTTACAGCAACCGCGCCAACTCGGCGGTGGAAGCTGCCATCATCCTGGTGGACTCCCGCCAGGACCAGCCCAAGCCGGAAGGCTCCAAGGTTGGCATGGGCTTCTCGCCGGCTGACAAGCGGGTGGGAGCTTACTACGCTGCCTGGATCAAGGGTGAGTCTGGTCCGAACAAGCAGGGCAACCGCTTGACCGGGCGCCATCTCAGCCGGGCTCGCAAGCTCGCCAAGAAGTACAAGGCGCAGATTGTAGCCGAGCTGAAGGCTGAGGCCGCTCGTAAGGCGGCGTGATGCTTGACTGGCTGGCTTACGGCTGCCTGGGTTGGTGCGCAGCAGGCGCACTAATGTGGGTGGTCAGAAAGGCCAGGTAAAGCTGAGGCTCTCTGGGTTAGCGCCCAGGCGAGAGCCAAACAGTAAGCGTTGCTCTCGCCCCTCCTGCAAGTTAGGAGAGACGGGCGCAATAAAACCACAACCCTTAATGATAAACAGGTTAGGAGGGCCACATCGCTACCCGTGGTTGGCGAGCCATCATTGAAAACTCCTTGTATTAAGCGGCGACTGTAACCAGCGAATGAGGCCAGTCGCCCAACCACTTCCTTAACTTTCTCTTGGCCCCCCGAACCGGGGGCATCTCTACAACCCGTGTCAGTTGGGACTGGACAAGGGGCCGCAGGTTCAAGCCCTGCCGGGTTGACCAACTAAAGATGTCACCAGCCTGACTGGTACAACCAACAATAGTAGTATAATAATAATGGATAGAATGATATCATGAGTAATGATATTATGTATGTATAAGAACAAGGCTGTGCCCCGCCATTGAGGCGGCAGCTCAGCTTACGTTCTAAGGCTTCCTGTCGGCATAAGAGCAGGAGCGAAGGGTGTTGAGGCGTACCAATACCTGGAGGCTTTTATATATAGTACGCCATTACGGCCCGTACCTGGAGGTTTAAGGTCCGTGGGTTTTTAGGACACAGGTTCGATTCCTGTCGGGTCGTCCAACAAAAACTTTCAACCTGGAGTTGACAAAGTGAGAGAACGATACATGGTTTACGGCAGCCCAAGGCAAAAGTCCCGAATGGGCGGCACTTCTGAGTTCAGAGAGCTTCATGCTGATGCGGTCGAAGCCGACATTACCTATCAGTTTGACTACTTCAAGCGGGCGTACTCACACTACGACGTTTGGGTGGAGAAGCAGAAGGTTGATAGCAACGGCACAGTCATCGAGAGCGAGGTAGTGAGGAAGTAGAGACTTTGGGCAAGCACCACTAAAAAGGTATCCGGGTAGGATCGCCTGCACAGGGCTGTGGTGACTCGATCAGGTTCGACTCCTGGGCTTGCCTCCGTGATCCCGTCCGCAAACCAGAGCTAGCCAAGCTTTGCGGAATGCGTCCAAAGCTAATCTTGTGGAGCCCAGGGTCGGGTGGCCACTTGAGGGTTGCCAGGGCTTGTAGCCCCGCAATTGGGCAGGCGCCCAGCTTCACCATAAGCCTGTCATCTTTTTAACCCTTGACAGCGTTGGAGCCCAGCTTTATGTTGGGTCCAACGAGGAATCAATGGAAATCAACTCAGACGCAGCCCGTGCCTTCATGGAGGGCATATACTTCTCACGCAGCAATACGGTGTGTGAGCGTGATGCCTCCGGTCTAATGGTAATGCGGCTGCATGGCAACCCCATCGCCAAACTGAATACTAAAACCACCCAGATGTGGATTACCACGGCGGGGTATGATACTCACACGACCAAAGCAAGGCTCAACGCCATTCTACAGCGTCATGTGATTGTAAGGTGCAACAGCTCACCCAGATATCATCGTGCTCACCACTTGTACGGCGTACACCACAAAAAGGGCGAGCTGTTCCTTGGCCCAAAACGCTGGACCAACCATAGCGAGTGGTCGAAACTGATCTAGAGAGGCGACAATGTATCCAATCTTTTACGACTGTCCCAAGTGCGGCAAAAAGGAAAGCAGCCACGACGGCTACCACTTCTGCGGCAAGTGCGAAGAAGAATACCGCAGAGAGCAGCTAGAGATGGATCAGGCTGACGCTGACTTCTCTCTCTCAGAGAGAACGCGAACGCTCGTGTTCAGGACAGCAGCCGAAGCTACCGCATTCGATAAGTGGAAAGAAGAAACGTGTATGGTCGCTGTTACAGCCGGTGAGTTCGATGATACGCTCATCGCTGCTGCGGCTGCCATTGAGGGAGCTGAAATACGTCGTGGGGATGACGTAACTCACGAGGAAAACAATGGAAACGGAAATCAGGTTTGAGGTAGAGAGAGAAGTACCCGGTGACGAGGATTGGTGGGGCGAGCTTATTATCCGCGGAGACGTGGACCCTGGCGAGCCGGCCAAGCTGAGTGGTCATCCTGATACCTGGCATCCTGGCGATCCTGGGTACTCGGATATCCTAGCAGTGCTCATTGAGATTGACGGCGTGGAACGTCGTTGGACCGGCAGGCTGACCAGCTATGAGAAGGAATGTATCCAAGAGCAGCTTCAAGAGCAGCTCAAGCAAGACGCAGAAGACAACTTCGATCCACCCGACGACTACGACGACTACGGCCCGGATAGTGGTTGGATGGACTATATCAATTAAGGAGACGACGTGGTAACACTGAGCTTTCAAGTACCTCTGAACGAGAATGGCCTGCACGCCATGGCCACCAAGACAGAGAAAGAGCTTGCCGGCATTGACGCCAAGCGACAGCCCAAGCTGTTCGCCGCCTACCAGATGATGCTGGAGGCGATCGAAAACGAGCGGACCAAGCTCATCAAGAAGAAGCGCTAACATGCTTGCAATGCTGTTTGCTGAGCTGTGCGGTGTGCAGATTGTTGATCGCTGTGCGGTTGACAGCTACTTCTACGACGGGGAGAACATTGCACTCCGGCTTAGCAAGGAGAAAGACCTAACGGACGCGGACCTCATTCATGAGGTTCTGCACTTCGCAGTAGCGACTCCGGGACAAAGGGTACTGCCTGAGTATGGCTTGGGTGGGCGTGGGCTTCCACGATTCCCTTACAAGGATGAGCCTAAACAGTCGGTGGACAAGCCGGAAAGGAACCGGCAGGAGAGGGTAATACAGCTCATTACTATCGAGCTGGACTTGCCCGATATCTTCAGTACCAACAAGATTGGCAATCCCGAATGGTATCGCAAGACGATGGCCAAGTTCGGCGTGTCAAGAAATGACATGAATGAGAGCGACGAGAAGCTCCTAGAGAGCTTGCAGAATTTAGTCCTTCCCAAAGCGGGATAGGCAGCCTGTGGGGCTCTAAACCACAACGGTGTAACGGAAGGCCCGTGAGCGCCGTATGGCCGGGCCTCGACCGGCCATCAGGGTTGGCCGGGATGGGCTCGGCTTTTTTACATTAACCGGAAATGGAATCATGCTCACAGCAAGACTAATCACACGTATTGCACAGCTCGCAAGCTTCGGTCTGACCAAGGATGAGGTGCGCGAGGAATGTCTGGATGTCCCGCAGGGGCTCTTTGATTGGGCCTACAAAGCTGCTCAGTACAAGCATAGCGCTAGGAGCAAGGTGCGGCTAAGTAGCTGCGCTGGGCTCGTCAGGGCGAGCGTGACCATCATTCATCACAAGGGTGAGAAGCGCCCGACCATCATCACATACGAAACGCCGAAAACCATTGGTGGTCGGCGTCGATTTCGGAATAGGGGTTGACAAGTGAAACTCGGAGTATCAGGTTAGGTTCATGCACAAGGCTGAGGCTAAGGGAGCCGTTTACGTCACATCAAGGCTTGTGGGTGACAAATTCGTTATCCGCATCCTAGACGAGAACGCCTGTATCGTAGAGGTACAGTCAACAGTCGAACCCATCATAACAGGTGAGGCTCGGTGTGTAGAGCACGAGCCACCAAGACCCTCACGGAGAACGTCATGAAAGACGACAAGCAAATCAACGTTATCGCAATCGCGGTCATCGAGCGGAAGCCCACCAAGGCACGGAAGATCCCGGTCACGGATGGCAACAGCAAGATCATGAGCGGTGTGCCCACGGAGGAATACGCCCAAGGCTGGACTCGCATCTTCGGCAACAAGCAAGAGGTGGGTCAGGCGTGAGTCAGTAAGCGGGGAATGATGCAGTACGAAGCAACAGAAATTGAGCCTGGCCTTCACCTTCTCACCAGTGCATACTGGTCTGGGGTGCCAGAGCTTGTGCCGCCTTTGGAGTTTTTCCGTGAGGATGTGCGTGACATGGTTGAATGGGGCCGTGAGCACTTCGAGGGAAACACGAGCGTCGCTCTGTTTGAAGGCACGCTGGTGTTCCTTCAGCAAGTCGGTAGAAACTCCACCCATGTGTTCTATATTGGCCAGAGTCAAGACGGGCGGGCCTTCAAGGTCACAGGGGGCGAGGAATCCGTTAAGCTAAACGAGCTGCGCGTAGATGAACAAAGCACCTATCTTGGAGACTGCGAGTTCTGGGTGTGGCGCAAATACATCCGAGAGCTTCAGAATCTCTGTGGGTATTGGGGACATGCATAGCAAGCTAAGGGGTCGGCAAGCCAAAATAGTTGAGCGCGCAAATCGCGAGCAAAAAACTTAGCCTGCCGGCCACTTTTTTAACCTTGACAACCAAAAACACCGAACTACATTGGTTGACATGAGCAACGACGAACACATCACCGTATGGCTTGAAGAAGAGTATGGCTACCGCTACTGGCGGTGGGACACGGGCATGACAGCCGATGAGCTGGTGGCTTGGTGGTCCGCGCTGAAAAGTGTTGGACAATACTTCTTCTCTCCAGTACACTTGCCTGGGCAGCTTACTGAGCTGCACGAGCTGCCCATTGCAGAAACAGACGAGAAAGTAATGGAGGCCCTCGATAAGGCGGCAGCCCTCTATAAAGAGGGCAAGGACGATGAGGCACTGAAACTTCTTCATCCTGCTCCTTGGTGGAAGCACTTTAAGGCGCGGATTGAGAATCCAGACAATCCTGGCGTGTGGTACTGCCACATTCACATGGATGACGACAGTATTCTGGTTAAGCCAGACGGAGTATCAGTAAGGCATGCTGGGTACGAAAGGTAAACAATGATTGACGACGCAAACTTCCTACAGAACCAACATGATAAGTGGCCGAACTACCCGGTGTGCCCGGTCAAGAGCACAACCAAGAAAGAGGATGGTTCCAACTGGCCCGTGATGGGGCTGGTTGTCGCAGGCACTCCCACCGTCTACAAGACGAATATGTTTGCTCTAACAACGGGGCCTATCAAGCCTCAGCTTGAGAGTGTAGACAAAGACGAATACGATTCATTCCAGGCAATGGTTGCCGATGGTTGGATTGTTGATTAAAAGGATATCAGCAATGAGCGGAAAAGAAATTGTGATGACGAAGGCTCAGGAGAAGCAGCACGATCGTGAGTATCGCGTGTGGCTTATCAACAAGGGCTTGCTCAAGCCAGTCAAGAAAAATGAATCTGCATGAAGCAGTAAAGCATCTTATCAAGTCGTTCGACGACGATTATGGTGTGCCTCAAGGAGTTTACATCGCGACCCGGTGTCTGATCAATTCTTTGTGGGGAATGCGCGCTGAAAACGTATTCGTTAAATACGTCAAGTCAGCGGACGGTAGATACTACCTTTGGGCGGCGGGAGTTGCTGGCTGTATGCAAGAGATGCAGGCCGCCATTGTTGAAAGCTTGACAGCCGAAACAGAGTGATTACATTGGAGCCATGAGAGTCAGCGAGTTTCTCAGTTCGTTCACGAGCGGCACCTATAGGTTCGCATCTGTTAAGGATGAGTGTCTAGAGATGCTCCAAGAGATTGGAGACTCAGATGCTTTCTGGGATGAGTGGGGAGACTTCACGATGGCGCTCCAGTGCTGGCTGTCATCTGTAACCGGATGGGATTGGGAGATGTATCTCCCGCTCATGACCGAAGTGAAGTACCGTAAGCGTATAACGCGATGGGAAACAATCTTTGCCGACCATGGGTTGGCGTTCGATCCAAAGTACCTCATTAACGGAGGGAATCACGAGAAGCCTGAGAAGGTAGCGCAAGCCTTGGAGCTGGCGCGAAAGGACCAAGATGGCTGAAGCAGTATTCAAAGCGACAAAAGACTTTGCCTTAAAAGGTAAGGTAGGAACCATTCCTACGTCTCATGAAATCAAAGCAGGTGACCGGCTCGTTACGCTTGGACACAGCTCAATGGGAGTAGTGAGGGGAATGAAGATGGGCATGGGAGAGCAGCGTAGCATGGTGACTATGCTGGTTAATATGGGCCCGAAGGATTACAAAGACCACATTGGCTACGAGCTGGAAAGCCTTGGGGCCCGGCGCCTGGGTTCCAGAAGAACTACGTATCAAACTGGATGCAGAGGAATAGAATGAAGTCGGAAACAAAAGTTTATCACGTTGGGAACGTAGCTGTAATGTCCACGACCAAGCGGACGGTTCTGTTTAGCTTCTCTGCACCTAAGCAGCCAATGACTCGGCCTTACGCCTGGGTTGTTATTCAGAAGCTCCAGCTTATGCCTGATGGCGAGAAGCGAGTGCCGGGTATTGAGCCTGAGTATGTTGTGACCCAAAAGTTCAGCGATGAGCGAGGTGGGCAAGGCAATGGGTACTACACTCGCAGCTTCAATGACGCGCTAGAGTACTTCAACAAGAAGGTGGCAAGGGACGCAAAGTTCTTTGCAAGCGAGTGGGAACGCTCACTTGCTGAAATTGGGTTGCTGCCTGGATGTTAACATGAATAATAAAATCATCTGGTTGCTGTATTATCTTTGTTGCCTGTTGTCTGGAGCATTAGCATACGCTCTAGGCGGCTGGGTTGATCTAGCAGCAATCGCTTTACTCAACGGAGTGGTGGGGTGGGTGTTGTTGCAAGCAACCAGGCGTAATTGCTTCAAATAGGAGAGAATAATGCAAGAACTATTGAACAAACTGAAAGCGAAGCTGAACAAGGCAGCCGACAGCCTTCAAGAGTACAACGTTGTCATTGACAATCAGTTGGCTCACAAGTATGGTACGGCTGAGCATCTAGATGCCAAGCTGAATGAGCTGCAAGGGTTGGAAAACCTGCTGCGCTTCCTGGCAACCGATGATGGTGGCCTGCAAGACATTGAGCGGCTTGAGCAATTGCTGAATGACTAACGATAAGCAAGCTGCACAGATTGTGCGGGAGTACGCAGAGACTTCGGAGGATTCCGCAACCCTCATTAAGACAAAGGAATAAACGAAATGGATTCATTCTCAGCAATGCTAAGGGGTATGGCCAACAGGGACAAGCCCACTATGGTTTTTGACTGGCACAAAGCCGCTCGTCTCATTAGAGAGCGCAAGCCTAAAGATGTTGGTGCAGGACTAAGGAGTGATTGGGAGTATACTGGCGGGTCTATCTATGAAAACGGAAAGCCTACGCCTAAAGACGAAACGTATGTGTATCTGGCGTCTACTTGGGCAGTCCCAGAGATTGCTCTTGACGGAGAGCTAGAGCCTTGCTACGTTATGCAGGCTGACGTTCCCAATGGGGAGAAGTGGGACTCTAGCACATACTGGCCGCAGTCTGCGCTAGACATTCTGAACGCGGACGATTCGCTGGAGTCGACTTCAGCACCAGACTATGAAGAAAGCGATTGAACTAATCCTGTGCCATGAAGATGGTACGTGGTCCACTGAAATTGTAGAGTGTGACGACTTTGACGCACTCATGGCAGACTTCCATGGCTATGTGAATGAGCACATCCTGACGCAGGAATGCTATCGGAAAATTGTGTTCACTGGCCTGTGGAATGATAAGCCAGAATTGGATATTGACGATCCTCGATTCTTCGAGGAAGAAGAGGAAGAATGAGCTGCCAACATTGTAAGAAAGTACAACAACTAACCGGCAATAAGTTTGCACGGTGTCGTCCGCATCATAAGGAGCGAGTGCGCAAGGTACTCAAACGAGTGGAGCGGAACGCAGAGAAGGCAGCCAGGGAGAAGAAGGGTGCCCCATGAATGGGTGGGGCTGCTAATCCTTGGCCTGTTGGTTGTTCTATGGGCTATAGCCGCTCGATTGGAAAAGAAGCATTAGCCAACCACAGGTTGAATTTTTTGCTTGACATCAGTCTGTGGCGACATAGATTGTTGTCGAGCGAGGGACGAACCCTCAACGATTGCAGGAACAATCCTGCCTGACCTTAAAAGAGGATACACACATGGCAAAAAGCAAGAGTGATGCGTATGCACTGATTACCGATCAGGTGCTCGAATTGCTGGAAAAGGATCTTGTGCCCTGGCGCAAGCCCTGGAAGCCGGCAGACTTTCCGCGTTCAGTGCGCGGACACCGCTACCGTGGTATCAATGTGTTCCTGCTCGCCATGAAGGCGCAAGCAAACGGATACAGTGACCCGCGATGGCTGACATTCAAGCAGGCGAGAGCTTTGGCTGAGAAGGTCGGAATCACTGAGACGTATGATGTGACTGACCCCGACACGGGCGAGGTTACTCAAAAAGAGCGCATTGTCGGTGGCGTCAAGAAAGGCGAGAAGTCCACTGTCATCTGTTTCTGGAAGTGGATCAAGCGTAAGGACAAGGAGACTGGCGAAGAGACGCGGATTCCTTTCCTGCGATACTTCAAGGTGTTCAACGTCGAGCAGTGCGAGAACTTGGGGCTCAAGTCCTACGTTAGTGAGGCAGACAATGGCGAGCACACTCCCATCGAGGTGTGTGAGGCCATTGTGGGCGGTTACAAGAACGGTCCCACTATCAAGCATGGTGGTGACATGGCGTGCTATCGGCCCAAGGCTGACAGCGTGAGCATGCCGAAACCCGAGAGTTTCGAGTCTCCCGAGACTTACTACTCGACCATGTTCCACGAACTTGGTCACTCTACTGGACATGAGAGTCGCCTTGCCCGAGAGGGTGTGACCGATGCTCAAGCATTCGGCTCTCACGAATACAGCAAAGAGGAATTGTGTGCAGAGATGACCGCAGCCTTCCTCTGTGGTGAGGCTGGTATCGTTACCAGCACTATCGAGAACAGTGCAGCCTACATCAAGAATTGGATGAAGGCGCTCAAGAATGACACCAAGATGGTGGTCAGCGCTGGTGCTCAAGCACAGAAGGCCGCAGACCTCATCCTTGGGGTCGAGTTCAAAAAGAACGACGAAGACTAACGGTTGAGAGCAAATCGTGGATGGGTCGCCCGGCGATTGGCTGGGAAGCCATGAATTGACATGGAGGGAGTTGCTAGGTAACTCCCGGACCCTTTGCGCTGAACGGAGAAAAACAATGCTTAAATATTGAATTGAACTTTCTGTTAATATGGTTATAAAGATATGGTTCCTGAGCATGAATAAAAAAGGTTCTATACAATTATGGAATAATGAGTGTAATCATTAAATATAATGATTGTATATATTATATATTATAAATCCAACAAAGCACTGATCATGCAGTTGTTGGTCCCTGGACGCAGGGTTTGACTTGAAGGCAGGGGGTAGCTCCCCAAAACCACAACTGAAGAATGTGTTGCAAACATTCTTATAGCCGAGAGATGCGGAGTCGGCTGGGGTCCAAACCTAGTCTTCGTAGAAACATTCTCTCTTTTTCCTTGACACTCAAGTTTCAGTGACTATGTTGTTTGAGTACCAAGGAAAAAGAAAGGCAAACATGAACGTAACGATCCACAACGTGGTCGCCATGACCACCGACCTCAAAGACTTTCCGCCTACACAGAATAGGCGTGATGGCTTCCGCAGTCTTACTGTAAATGTAGAAACGCGCGGTCGCTATGCCGATCATAGCGAGAATGTAGAAATTACGCTCATCTCACACGATCCAAAGATGGATGACAAGCTCGGGCGCATTGCTGCCATCCTTTCGGAGGATTGACATGGCTAAGTGTATTGAGTGTGAGTTTGGCAAGGCGGTATCTCCTGATCCGCGTGTGCCTCCACTTGAGCATGATGATTGTCTTTGCCTAGAGTGTGGTGAGTCTGCGTTCGACGAACGAATTGAAGAGTTAGAAGAAGAGATTAACCTTTTGCGTGAAGAAAAAAAAGGTTTAAGAGATGGCTAAGTGTATCAGTTGTCCGTACACCACGGAGTACCAAGACAGGCCCTTCACTTGCACGAAGTGTAAGCTGCACGCTGAGGCTTTTGGGGCCGCTAAGGCGCCTGACATTGACGAGCCTGAGTTTGAGCAGCAGTACGCCGACAATGACGACTGGCTTGACGAGAGTCGAGGCAAGCCTTATCGTCAAGTAGGAGGGACGTTCTACTACAATCGCACAGACTTCGATGCTGCGGTTGACTTCATCTATGAGAATAACCCCTATGCACAAAAAGGTGGTCGCAAATACATTGCAACCATGATTGTAGACCTGATGCGCAAGGTTGCTCTGGATAAGGATTGCTTTTGCATTAGGCAAGCCGGCGTCATGGTTATGCGGTCGGGTGAGAATCGGCTAAACATTTATGTAGCACCAGGGATTGCTAAACCTGGCGTTGAAGACACAAGACACTTCGTATGAGAGACACATGGCGAAACTATATAAGACAGATGGAACGATTGAGGCGGTTGCTCCAGTTAATGGCAAGACGTTTGAGCTGGACCAGCTCAAGGCGTTGGTCGGTGGCTGGATTGAGTGCGTATACCTCGACAGCAACAAGCTGTTCGTAATCAATGAAGAAGGCAAGCTCCACGGCTTGCCCATAAATGAAGCTGCGACCATCATTGCATCTAGTCGCTTGTTTCCTGGCGATTATATTGCAGGTAATGCCGTTATGCTTAAAGCAGCAGGAGAGGATATGGTGCCTCTCGATGACTAAGAGAGAGCTATTCAAAGAGCTTGAGGGCTACGACGATGACGCTGAGGTACACTTCGTCTACGACTATGGTGACCACTGGCACACAAGCATTGCCTCGCCCGTAGACGAAGCAGACATGGGCGACATTGCTTGGAGCGACTACCACAGCGACTACAAGGTGGTTGACGCCGAAGAACATGATGACGATGTTGCTAATGGTCACAGTATTGACCGTGAAGTGAAAAACGTTATCTTATTGAAAGCACACGGCTGATGGTTAGTGAAGTTAAGGTTTACCAGTTTCATCATGGCACACAGGGCGGGCTCGACGTAATCGAAACTATTAAGTGTAAGATTCACGTTAAGAGCCACTTCGGCCCTGTCTGGGCTGGCTGCGCAGTGAAGCCGTTTAAAGAACACCACTACCACTGTATCCAGTACCTCGGACAGTGGTGGGAAGTTCGTCAGAATACGTACTCTGATGGGACTACACATTGGGCTCTAAAACTTCCTTGTAAGTCTACAATGACCAGCATGGGATTCAAACAGTGATCTACGAAGTTACACAATCTGAGAAGAAGCATGTGGAGCACCAGGGATACTACGGTAAGCTGGCGCCTTACAATGTGTGCCCTCCTGGCTGGGAGCCTCTGACCGCAGAAGAGTTTGCATACCAGCAGTGTCTGCGTACTCCTGCGTTCATTGAGTTTCGCCAGTTGCGTCTCAATAAGGATGGTACTGCGCCTCCCCTGGATGAGTTTAACCGACAGCTCCAGAGCGTCCAGCTATTCTGGACCGACCGCTGGAGCGGCTACGCCATGGCTTACTCATGGCACAAGAAAGAAGTATACTTCTACAAGTTCGGCTTCACCGACGAGCAGATTACAGAGCTTACCAAGGAAGGGCTGCCTGCTATCGTGTCGGATGATAATTGGGGCATGGACGAAGGCACCTCGATCCCTCGACGTGGAATCAGGGACTACAATCGCACGATTGAGTTTGAGCGAGAGCTGACGCCTGATGAGCTTGCTTCTGCAAAGGAATGGGTTGGGCTTGTGAAGTGTCCTGGCTGGACTGGCGTTACTGTACGTCACCGTGAAGGTACTACATCGTATACCTTCCGCACCACATACGATTCAAGTGACTGACAACCAATAGTACGACATGGAAAAAGTAAGACCCCATGCATCCCCGCGCAAGGGCTGGCGACATGAATGGTGCAAGGAAGATTGTCCGTTTCATGATATGCGCATGATCCCGAAACATATTCGGGAGACAATCCCTGCGTGGAACAAGGTGAAGATTGAATTTTTTGGACCGGACGAGTTGACATTCCCAGAATAGGGATTAGGATAGTGACATGGCAAAGCGAAAGAAAAACAAGAAGCGCAAGCGCAAGAAGCGCAAGAAGACCATTGCGCGGCTTGAAGCCGACCTGGCTAACGTGAAAGAGCGCAGCCTTCAGTGCTTGGCCTTTGCCCTTGGGTACTACAAGGGTGGAGAGATGACCAAGCGCAACAAAAAGCGCGCCAAGGATGCTAAGAACCACTGGTCGAAAGAAGATTGGGATTGACATGGCACTGCATCTTGGAGAGTATGAAGGATACGTACTGACTGTTAATCAGTCTAACGTTGAGCCCGAACTTGTTACCTACCACCTTTGGAAAGATGGTGACGAGTATTATGCTCGTGAGGATGCAATCGTAGATGAAAACGATCCGCAGCCTGATGAACACATCTATCTAGAAGCTGAGCGCCGATACAACGAGCTTGGTCGGCCTGATGCTGGCGAATGGGAGCCATTATCATGACAGATAAAGAAGACAATTTCATTGATGCCCGCAGGGCTTACGAGATGACCACAGAGGTTCTTAGCCAAACGGCTATTAAGTTCTGGAAGGACAAAGTTCAAAAAGAAATCATTAAGGAAGCCAAAGTAGGTAATATGTATAAGGAATTGGAAGTTCCGAGCCATTTCGTACATGAGTTGGTTGACTTTGCCGAGAGCTTAGATTATAATACGCAGATAACCACTAGTGGAAACGATAAGACTAAAGTCTTGATTGAGTGGAATCTGGATATCTACACCAACAGTGAGAGTTACTCAGGAAACTAGAGGCGGCATGAAGACTTGGACATTTTTGGATAGGACAGATTGGTCTGCTGGTGAATGGGATAACGAGCCCATTGACAAGGCCGCCTGGAAAGACAACGAAACTGGGCTCGATTGCATGATCCACCGAAACTCGATGGGTACTTGGTGTGGATACGTTGGAGTGCCAGAAGACCACCCATTCTTTGGCGATGACTATGACCAGCACTATGACCTTAACGTTCATGGTGGCTTGACTTTTGCTGATGCCTGTCATGGTATGGAGGAAAGCGGTAAGGGCATCTGTCATCCGAATGATGAAGGCGACCACGTTTGGTGGTTTGGTTTTGACTGCGCTCACTACATGGATAAGATCCCGAATAGACGTATGTCTGCGATGGATGGTACATACAGGAATCAAGAGTATGTAACGGCAGAGGTTACAAGCCTTGCTAAGCAGTTGGCCGAAACGAGCCAGTGGCTAAGAAAGAAGTTTGAATAATGGCCAAGAAGCTACTCACATACAATAACGCAAAGATTCTCAAAAGCCGCGAGAAGGGGTATCTTACCGCAGGTTTGCATCTGCTGCCTGGTAGGGTATGTGACCGTGCTTCTAAAGGCTGTCTGGCGGCTTGTCTGAATACTTCGGGTCATGGGAGATACCAGCGCACACAGCAGGCTAGGGCGCGCAAGACTAAGATGTTCTGGGAGAACCATGATGAGTTTATGGCTCAGCTCTATAAAGAGATTGACGCCATGCTGCGCAAGGGAGAGCGAGAGAATCTGACGCCGGCACTGAGGCTTAACCTCACCAGCGACATTCCTTGGGAATGCTATGGTGTGCCGCAGAGGTATCCCAACGTACAGTTTTACGACTACACGAAGTATCACGACAGGCATGTGCCTGACAACTATCACCTGACGTTCTCCCGTAGTGAGGAAGAAAAGAATTGGGAACATGCCGAGTCATGGCTTGACAACGGTGGAAACGTGGCTATTGTATTTGCTGACGAGCTGCCTGAGACATATCGAGGGTTCCCCGTGATTGACGGGGACAAAGATGACCTGCGCTTTCTTGACCCTTCGCCATGCGTTGTGGGCCTGAAAGCTAAGGGGCGTGGGAAACGCGACAAGACTGGATTCGTGGTGTTACCATGAGTAATATGCCCAAAGAAGTAACCAACACTAAGCTAGTCATCTATTTTCTGTGTGCTATTGCATGTGTAGTTGCAGCTACCATTGCCCCCGGCAAAACAGCATTGCCAGCATGTGGTGCTATGTTCTTTTTTCTTCTCATTGAATTGCGAATGGTAGAGCGCGATCTGATGCGCACCATTAAAAACTCTCGGCTTGAGGCTAGGAAAGACGATGGCTAGAATCAATGAGTTTACGGACCTCGGCTTGATTGCTGAGATTCTTGAGGTAGAAGGTTCTCTTACCAGAAAGAGGTACGGGAGAGAATATCCTCTTGTGTTCTCTATCTCTGGCCATCTAGGTCGTCCACGCAAAGATATGATCGCCCTGATTGCTCAGGCAGGTGGTGAGTTTCGTGCTACCCCTAGTAGGGATTACACAGATTTTCTTATCACCAACAACGATTGGAATAAGGGCTCGACTCATGGTAGGCTTTCCGCCAAAGTACGCAAAGCCCAGAGAGCAGGCGTTCCTATTATCAGTGAACAAGAGTTCTATGATATGTTGATGCCATCGGAAAGTGATGACGAATAAATGTATACGAACAAGTATCCTGGCAAGTGCCAGTCATGCAAGTCAGCCCTTACTCCAGGGGATGGCTTTGCATACAAGAACGGACACCGTTGGC
>JABAOH010004643.1_pt1 | contig 58434 bp, 51 predicted proteins | sample 7062181 | NCBI WGS metagenome assembly JABAOH01 (sample SAMN14538630, study PRJNA623070) | marine sediment metagenome | biome: marine biome [ENVO:00000428]; feature: marine pelagic biome [ENVO:01000023]; material: deep marine sediment [ENVO:00002113]; isolation source: pool of 5 deep marine... | reverse complement strand
TTCGGCACCGTCATCGGGATCATCAATTCCTTCGACCTCCTTGGCCGTGCCGGAATAGAACACCCTCAGGTAGTAACCGGTGGCATCGCCCAGGCCTTGATCACCACGGCCACCGGCCTGGGCGTAGCCATGATGACCCTTTTGCCCTATAACTATTTTCTGTCGAAGATTCAATCCGCCTCCAAGGAATTGGAGAAATTTGGCACGAGCCTGGAAATTACCTTCGAAAAACAAAATGCCAAATTCCAGCAATAGGGAGCCATCGACCTATGCGCCTAAAAGGACAATTCATGAAAAGGGGAAGGATTGAGATGATCCCCCTCATCGACGTTGTCTTCTTGCTTCTCATCTTCTTCATCTATGCCATGCTTTCCATGACGATCCATAAGGGGATCCCTGTCCTTCTCCCGAAGGCCGAGACATCACTCGCCGACAAGGGAGAATATCTTTCCATCAGCATTACCCGAGATCGCAGGATCTTCCTCGACAAAAGGGAGGTCCCCATGGAAAGACTTCTCCAGAGGCTCAGGGAGAGGAGAGAGGCATATCCTCAACTGAGGGTGTTTATCAGCGGGGATCGGAGCGTCCCATACGAGTGGGTGGTGAGGGTATTGGACACGGTGAGGACCTCGGGCCTGAGCAAAGTCTCCTTGGAGACCCATTGGAAAGAATGAACGCTAACCGTGATCTCATATGGGGAGTTGGCCTATCCCTTCTCGTCCATGGGGCCTTCCTCGGACTCCCATTCTCCCCCAGCAGCCAAAGGCTCACCCTTACCCATCAGTCCATCCCCCTAGAGATCTCCCTGGTAAAGCTGACGGGCCGTGAGGATGCCCGACCGAAGATGAAACTCGTCCCCCTAAGCCAACCCGAAAGGGTTGGGCAACCCCTGAGCATAAGTGGGAGAAAGGTCACGAAGAGAAGGGAAAGAGGGCCTGTTAGTTTGGGGAAGAAACCAACCCCCGTCCTCAGGGAACAACCCATTATTCCCCCCAAGGAGAAAACCCTTGTACACACCCCGGAGCCGTTACCATCAGCTCCACAACGGAAGGGTGAAGATATGGTTCCACAGGCGGGGGGAGACGCAGGGGAAAAAGCCCTTTTGCCGAGCCCTTTACCATCGGCGGAAAACCAGTTAGAGGGGGAAAATCTCAAAGCAAGCCTCATCCCAAAAGGAGAGGATTCGGCGGGGAGCCGCCGCATCACATTGGCAAGGCCCAGATATGATGGAAACCCAAAACCCCCTTATCCGAGAATCGCCCGAAGGAGGGGGTACGAAGGTGTCGTGGTTTTGAAGGTCGAAATCCTGCCCAACGGCCGGGTTGGTGAGCTCCGAGTCAAAAGGTCTTCAGGTCATCACACTCTGGATAAGTCCGCGCTCAACACGGTGAAGAAGTGGACGTTTATTCCGGCGAAACGAGGAGAAGATCCGATACGGATTTGGGCAGAGATCCCCATAAAATTTGAATTGGAATGAGGGAGGGTAAATGGGCCGCATCTGTTTACGAGCGCTCTTTTTAAGTCTCCTCCTGGTTGAAGTCGGCCTTTCGGCGGATCGGGTTTTTGTAGATGAGGTAGGGAGACGGGTTCAGGTCCCGGACCCCCCAAGGCGAATAATTGCCCTCTCCCCCAGCATAACTGAGATTCTCTTCTCCCTGGGGTTGGAACAACGAATAGTGGGGGTTTCCGATCATAGTGATTTTCCCACCCGGGCCCTTGCAAAGCCGAGGGTGGGAAGCTACATCAGCCCCAATGTGGAACGGACGATCTCCCTAAACCCGGACCTGATATTGGCTACCGCAGCTGGGAACCCCCGGGAATTCGTGGATAGAATGGAAAGCTTGGGATTGAGCGTTTATACCGTTTTCCCCAAGGATTTCGATGGCATCCTCAGGAGTATCTTTCATATCGCCATGGTGACGGGGAGGGAGCGTTGTGGGAGCAGGGTAATTGAGGAAATGACGAGGCGAAAGGAGAGGATTCTCCGATTGACCGGTGGTCGGATCAAGCCGAAGGTCTTTTTCCAAATCGGAACGGCCCCCATCGTTACCGTGGGAAAGGGCAGTTTTGCCGACGACTTAATCTCCCTGGCAGGTGGCCGGAATATAGCTGGGGGAGAATCGATGAAGTATCCACGTTACAGTATTGAAGAAATCCTTGTCAAGGCCCCTGATGTCATCATAATCACCTCCATGGACCCCAAGGGGGATTCCCGAAAATTGGCAGAACAGTGGAATCGATGGGAGACGATCCCCGCTGTAAAAGGGGGACGTGTCTTTGTCATTGATTCGGACCTGGTTGACCTCCCCTCACCGAGGATCATCGATGGCCTGGAGATCATCGCCCGAATCCTCCACCCGGAGCTAGAGAGGACTTTGAGGAACCAATGAACAGGGTCGGATCTCTTTCATGATCGTAAGCCCCAAGAAAATCATTACCGTCTGTTCCTTGTTTTTCTGTTTGCTGTTGGGGGTCATGCTTGCCTCCCTCTCCCTCGGCGCGGCAAAGATCGGAGTCGCTCAGGTATTACGGGTACTCATTCATCATGCAGTCTATTTCGATAGTCCGCTGGGGCCGGAAGGTCTTATCATCCTTTCCGTGAGGTTGCCTAGGATACTGCTGGCTGGACTTGTCGGGGCAGCTCTTGCGGTTGCAGGATGTTCTTTTCAAGCCCTTTTGAGAAACCCATTGGCCGACCCTTACATCTTGGGGGTCTCCAGCGGTTCTGCCTTGGGAGCCGTTTCGGCTATTCTGGCCGGCCTCAGCGTCACCTCGTTCGGCATCCCGTTAGCCTCCTTTTGTGGCGCCATGATTACGGTCATGCTCGTCTTTCATGTCGGCAAGGTGGGAAGGGGCCTCCATACCAATACGCTTCTTCTGGCCGGGGTGATCATTAGCTTCTTCTTTTCGGCCATCATCATGTTCCTCATCTCCGTTGTCCAAAACGAGGACCTTTCAAAGATCGTCTTCTGGTTGATGGGGGACTTTAGCTTCTCCAATTATCATTTCATCCTAATCGTTCTCCCATATATTGTGGGAGGAATAGGGGCGATCTATTCCAATGCACGGGGGTTAAACCTGATAGTAATGGGGGAAGAAACGGCCGTTCAATTGGGGAGCGACGTGGAACGATTGAAAAAGATGACTTATATATTCGCCTCCCTCATCACAGCAGCGGCTGTATCGGTTTGCGGCCTTATCGGCTTCGTAGGACTCATCATCCCCCATTCGATTAGAATGCTTTTTGGTCCCGATCATCGCCTCCTCATTCCGGCCTCAACGCTCGTGGGGGCATGCTTCTTGATCGGTTCGGATACCATCGCCAGGACCATTGCCGCCCCCACGGAACTTCCCGTGGGGGCGGTGACAGCAACCTTCGGGGCCCCCTTTTTCATCTATCTCCTCAAGAGGAGAAAGGTATAGAGTGGCGACCATCGACGTCAAGGAGATCTCCTTCAGATACGCCGCCCAATGGGTCATCCAGGACCTCTCCTTCCATGTGAGGGGAGGGGAATTCTGGGGAATTATCGGCCCGAATGGCTCGGGAAAAACTACGTTGCTCAAGATTCTCTACGGACTCATCAACCCTCAAAGGGGAGGGGTCTTCATCGATGGGGGCGAATTGAGGCGAATGAAGCGGTCCGTTATCGCGAAGAAGATTGCCGTCGTCCCACAAGAAACCCAAATCAGTTTTCCCTTCACCTCCTTCGAGGTTGTCCTCATGGGGAGATCACCCTATCTGAGGCGCTTACAATTCGAGGGAAGAGATGACTTTGAAATAGCAGAGAGGGCCATGAGGCTTACCGATACGCTCCGTTTTTCTAAGAGGCCCGTAAACGAACTGAGCGGTGGAGAAAGACAGCGGGTCTTCATCGCCCGGGCCCTGGCACAGGAACCCGAAATCATTCTTCTCGATGAACCCACATCCAATCTTGACATAAGCCACCAGGTCGAATTTTACGACCTCATAAGCCTGTTGAATCGAGAGAACAAGCTCACCATTCTCACCGTCTCCCACGACATCAACTTGGCGTCGGAATACTGCCAAAAAATCATCCTTCTCAAGGGGGGGAGGATATTTAAGATGGGGACGCCGGGGGAGGTGGTGGTCGAAGAATCTATCAGACAGGTCTATGGGAGCCGGGTGTTGGTGGACCAAAATCCAGTAACGAAATCCCCGAGGATAACTCTTTTGCGAAAGGAGCCACCGGACATCGGAAGCCCCGAGGCAGAGGTGAAATGATAAAACCTCAGGAAACAGAGAGGACAAGGCAAACCATCCAAAAGATGGTCCATCCCACCCCAATATTGACCTCCGACTCCATCAGTACCAGGGTCGGCCTGAAGGTCTATCTCAAGTTGGAGAACCTACAAAAGATGGGGTCTTTCAAAATACGAGGGGCCTCGTATAAGATCTCAAAACTGGTATCCTCCCCTGAAATAAAGGGGGTTGTCGCCGCCTCAGCGGGCAATCACGCCCAGGGAGTAGCTTTGGCCGCGTCTTCCCATGGTCTTCCTGCTACCATCGTTATGCCGGAACGAGCACCCCCGTCGAAACAACTCGCCACCAGGGCCTACGGCGGAAGAGTTATCCTTCACGGGAATTCCTTTGAAGAAGCCGAGGGATACGCCCGGGAATTGGAGAAAGAAGGCCTCGCCATGATCCATCCATTCGATGACGAGGACATCATCACGGGTCAGGGAACCATCGGCCTTGAGGTCATGGAGGCCCTGTCGGACTTGGACGCTATCATTGTCCCTATCGGAGGAGGGGGCCTCATCTCCGGGATAGCGCTGGCCATCAAGGGAAGAAAGCCCAATATCCAAGTTATTGGGGTGGAGGCGGCTGCGGCCCCCTCTGCCCTCCATTCCGTAAGAATGGGAAAAATCATTCCCGTTAAGCCGTTGCCCAGTAAAGCCGACGGAATCGCGGTGAAGAGCCTTGGACAAATCACCTATCCCATTATCCGACAATTCGTCGACGATGTCGTTACGGTGGAGGAGGGCGAAATCGCCGCCGCCATATTGATGTTGATGGAGCGTAAGAGAATCGTCGCGGAGGGAGCCGGAGCGGTCCCCTTAGCGGCCCTCTTGAAGGGAGATACAAAGATCAAGGGGCCCAATTGCGTTTTGTTGATCAGCGGAGGAAACATCGATGTCAATCTCATCGATCGCATCATCGCACAAGGGCTTGCCAAAACGGGGCGAATATCCTCCACATCCGCCACGATCGGATCTCCAAGGGGATACCCATCGGATATACGAAGGTCGTCCTGGAACTGGAGACTGTGGGATCTGATCATATCCAGGAAATCCTTGAGAAATTGAAAGAAGGGGGTTATTCCGTTGAACTGACCTGAATGGAAGGGTTTAGAGCCTCCCAAATAGGATGCTCTGGGGGATTAGTGAGATTAAACCCTATTCGGCCATGCTTGAGGAATCAGCGAGATTGGTGGTAAGGATTGATTCCTCCATCCGTGCGGAAAGGATCTCTTTCACCTCAGGAAAGCCCCTCATTTGCATCAGCGCGTGTAGGGATAAAAGTGATGATAACAGAACCCTCCTGGATCCCCGTATTGGCGCTCTGTATCCACCAGGCATTGCCGGATCATATCTTTTGAGGCGTCGTCGTAATCGGGCCGCTCCTCCTCTCTCTTCTTACACATCATACAGATCACCTCATGATCGTATACGGATAGAATCCTCTGATCCAATATCTCATGGCACCGAGAACATTGGGTCGCACGGACAATCTTCTCCTTCCACTCTTCTTTCATCTTACTCACCTCCCCGTAATCACTGGGGGGAAACCCCCTTTCTCTCCCGTTTCTTTCGGCTTCTCTCAGATCCCCATATTTCCACTCCACGGTTCAACAATTTCACTTCGAGATCTTCTGGGGATTGGTAGAGAATGGTCTGGAAGCCTACTTCACGGGCAGGGATCAGATTGCGCTCCTTGTCATCGATGAAAAGTACCCCCTCAGGAGTGAGATTGAAGCGACGTATAACCAGCTCATAGATGCCCATCTCCGGTTTTCTCATAGCGGCCTCCCACGAAAGGATGGTTCCATCGAAGATGTCATAGATACGATATTTTTCCTGAAGGTAATGGGTTGTCGTCTTATCCACATTGGAAAGACAGTAGAGGGGATAGCGTCGCCTCACCCTTTTCAGGATGAGGATCGTCTCCGGAATGGGGATTAACATCTTTCTCCATTGCCTGAGGTCCTGAGCAACTGCATCCTCGACCCTCAATGTGGGAGCAAGTCTCCTCCACAGCTCCTCTTCGGTGATGAAATCCTTGTTGTAGAGTTTCCATTCCTCAGAGGCCACCGTCAAGGCGTAAAAGGCCTCGGCTGACATCCCGATCTTCGTCTCAAACTGCGCGAAGAAGGACTTGAAATCATCCCTCACGATAACGCCACCCACATCCGATATAATCGCCTCAACCTTCATCGTTTTCGCCTCAGTTCTATCTTTACGCATATCCTGAAAGGACGCCAAAATTCGAGGAATATCCTCAAAATGTGCGGTGCTTCTTAAATGTATCACCATATGGAATCCATTTCCACAGCCAGCGAGCAAGAGATCTCTGGAAAACTAACCAAACAAGCTCTGAACGCGAATTTACCCCGTAGTTCCATTAGAATGCGGATTAATCTCCCTCAGGCCTTTCCATTTCTCAGAAAGTTCCCCTATTGCTGATGTCAGCATTGTTCCAAAAAGGGGGTGAAGATTTTTTCGCTAACCATTCTTGACGATTTCGTAAAGAGTCGGAATCAGACGGCAAAGAAAAAAGATCCAGATGCAAGGCGCGCAACTCCTGAGGAATGAGGCGTACACGGAAGTACTCTGCAATGACGAAGGATGCAGCGCAACGCAGCCCTTCGGCTTTTCTCAGGGCTGTGAGCATATCGAACAACAAATGAACTTTTTACGAAGCCGTCATTCTTAGTGAAGTGAAACGGCCGCAAATTCATTGTTGACCTCGAAAGACGCGTTTTGGGAACGAAGTAGCGCCTGGGCGCTTTTGGAGTGAAGCGAACTTCGGAAGGTCCAGAAAATATTTTGAGCAGTGAAGAACGAGTTTTTCAGAGGTCTCAGCAATTTCATTTGACAAACCCTCGCTTTTACGCCAATTATGAGGGATTGACCTTAACGGAGAGAAGACCATGTCGGAGGAGATATCCCTCAAGGAGATCGTCAGGGCGCGTGCAGTGATCTATCGATATCTGAAGCCTACTGCCCTTATCCACTATCAACCCCTTTCCGAAATCATCGGGTTTCAAACCCACATTAAGCACGAAAACCACAACCCCACCGGTTCCTTTAAGATCAGGGGTGGCCTTAACCTCGTCGCCTCTCTTTCTCAGGAGGAGAAGGAAAGGGGGGTGATTACGGCTACCCGGGGAAATCACGGTCAATCCATAGCCATGGCCTCTCGGATTTTTGGGGTCCCTTGCACCATTGTCGTTCCCCACGGGAATAACCCCGAGAAGAACAGGGCCATGAGGGGGTTTGGGGCTGAGCTGGTGGAATACGGTCGGGATTTCGATGAGGCAAGACAAAGGACCGAGGAGATCCGCGACAAAAAGGGACTTCGGTACGTTCATCCCGCAAACGAGCCCAAGTTGATCAACGGTGTGGGAACCTACAGTTTGGAGATCTTCGAGGACCTGCCGGACGTCGATGTCATCATCGTTCCCATCGGTGGGGGAAGCGGGGCATGTGGAGCCATCACTATCTCCCGCGCCCTCAACTCCACCACGAGGGTCATTGGCGTTCAAGCGGAAAAGGCTCCTTCCGTCTACCGCTCTTGGAGGGAGGGCCGGATCATCGAAACGGAGAGCGCAAATACCTTCGCTGATGGGCTAGCGACTCGCGTCCCCTTTGAGATGACATTCAACATCTTAAGGGGAGGGATATCTGATATCGTGACCGTCTCGGAAGAGGAGATAAAGTCGAGCATTCGGCTCTTGCTGGAAACGACCCACAATTTAGCGGAAGGAGCGGGAGCGGCTCCCCTTGCAGCCGGTCTAAAGATAAGGGACCAGCTGAAGGGCAAGAAGGTGGTCATGATCTTAAGCGGGGGAAATATCGACTTGGCTACCCTCAGGTGGGTCTTGAAGGCTGACGGTGAACATAATAAGGAGCTGTCCCACGGGAATTCCTCAAAACGGTGTTAATCCTCAAATTCGACCCTGAACCCCTCTCGTTTGTCCAGTTCCTTCTCCAGGGCTTCCAGCTCTTGTTTTTTTTTCAGATAATAAAATATCGCTCCAAATCCCTTCCACTGTGCTCTACATGCGGGGCAAAAATTTTGCGCCTCGACCTCCTGGAAAATCTTCTCACTGTATGGAAACCTGGCTCCGCAATTCCCACAGATAACAACCAAACCTCCCATCTTGGATACCTCTGGCCAGGGCAAAAAAAGAAGAGGGGGCACCTGCTTCAAATACATCACGGAATATCACAGATCACCCCCGCCCCTTTATCATCCACCCTTTGTCTTCTCGGTGAGAAATTCGATCTGGCGCGTTATTCGAGGATCTTCCCTCACATTTTTCTCCATATTGGCAATGGAGTAAATCACGGACGCGTGCTTTTTATTGAAGGCTTTACCGATGGCCTCTAGGGATTTATCGGTCAACTTTCGACAGAGAAACATGGCAACCTGCCTGGGGAAGTAGATGTCCCTCCTCTTCGACTTCGATTTCATCCGCTCGATATCGACCCGGTAATACCTTCCTACCACCTCTTGGATGAGCTCAATGGTAATGATCCGTTCCTCCTCTTTGACCACATTTCTCAGGGACTCTCGGGCCAAATCCAGGTCTATTGGGCGGCCCATCAATGATGATTGAGCGATGATGCCGATGACGGTTCCCTCCAGTTGTCTTATATTCCCATTGAGATGAGACGCCAGGTAGTCCAAAACGGGGCCGGGAAGATCAACGCCTTCTGCCAATGCCTTGGCCTCCAAAATCCGCCTGCGTGTTTCCGGCCCCGGGGCCTTTAATCGCACCACGAGGCCACACCCCAGCCTCGATTTTAACCCCTCACCCATTTTTGGAATATCCTCCGGAGGCACAATACTGGTCAGGATAATCTGTTTGCCGCAATTGTATAAGGTATCCAACGTATGGGATAGCTCCGCCTGGGTAGTGGGCTTTCCGCTGAAAAAGTGAACCCCGTCGATTACCAGGATATCACTGTATTTTCGATACTTCTCCTTGAAGGAGGCGATTTCATCCTTCCTCAAGGCGGTGACGAGTTCATTGACGAATTCCTCCGCAGAGACAAGACAAATCCGAGTCTCCGGCCACTTCTTCAACATATAATTTCCAATGGCAGTGGACAAGTGACTCTTTCCCAAACCCACATCAGAGTAAAAGAAGAGCGGATTATAGTGAATCCCGATCTTATTGGAAACGGCCCATGCGGCCGAATGGGCGAATTGATTACAAGGCCCGACGATAAAATGTTCGAAGGTAAACCTCTTGTTTAACCGGATTCCCCCCAAGGGGCCCGTTGCCATCTTGGGCAGCACCATCTGCCCATTTCCATTGTGAGGAGAAGATGAACGGCTCCTCTTTGGGGCGGCCTTAAGGTAGATTTGACATTCGTCATCTGCAATGGATCGAAAGGCCTCCTTAACCGTCCTTAGGTAGTACCGGTTCACCCACTCCTTAAAGAAGACATTGGGACATTCCAAGACGACCTGCCCCTCCTTCATCTCCTTAAACTCCAAGGGCTTGATCCATAGGTTGAAGGTATCAGAAGTAAGCTTTTCTCGAATAGAAGCCTTGGCTTTCGCCCATATCTCTTCCATTGCCCCTACCCCAAAAATCCTCACCTTAAAAGTTAGTGAACCCGAAAATCGATGGAGTGTCAAATTCGGTATCGGCCATTTAAGAAATCCCGCTATTTCGAGTTTTCCACAGGCAAAATTTCCTTGAAAATACTCGTTCCGAGGGGGGATGGATGAAAAGCCTATGGAGATAAAATCCTCTGCAGCCCCGATGCCTTAGGCTCAATATTCAATAAGTTGCCCCAGTTATCCACGGATGTGGACATCTTTTTCCACAATGGAAATCTCAAGATTTCTCTCTTTTTCTTCGAATTTCAAATAATTTCAAAAAGGGGAAATTTTTTGCCGACGGGAGTATCACAGAAGGGAAGGAACCCGTTACGGGGTGGATTATCCCCTGAAAACTGGAATAGCGTAAGGCCCCTCTCGGATATAACAGACGGATGGCTCCATATCCCTCTTTCTGAGCCAATCAATGGAGTAAATCAAGGCGTTTTGAACCATGGCCTGGGTTTTTTCCAGATTCGACAAGTCCTCCAATTCGCCCAGGAGAAATTCGTAGCCGCTGGTTCCGGGAAGGATGACATAATCCTCCTTGGGGATCTCGCTTGAACAATAGATCAATCCCTCTTCGCCAACTTTTCTGAGGGGCATACCCCATACCTCCGGCTCCCATTGGTCCTTTGTAAATCGCCAATGCGGGTTCCGCAGTAATTCAAGATACCCATCCGGTCCCTGTAATTTCATGAGATGGCTCAGCGTCTCATATTCGGATCCACCGATGGGCTTCATATCATGATTGTTTGCGGCGATGATAATCACGCCGCCTTCTTTCACCGCGGGGATGGCCCCAACCCCTGCCTTCGCAGTCTGGTAGTGGTCCCTCCCCACGTATCCGCCGTGAGTGAGAACGATATCGAATTGCTTCTCCAGAGCTATCTCAGCATAGGCCTTGATCATCTCAAAGGCCCTCATGTGTGCCTTGACCAATCCGCCGGCAAATACCCGTGTGAGGCGCATATCCTTGTCCAGGGTGACGTTGACGATGAAATCCACTCCCACGGTCTCCGCGACTTCCAAGGCCTCCTCATGGCACGGGTTTCCATCGAGAATGAGATTGGTGGCATTGGGATCCTCAAGGTAATAGGGCCCGTGAAATCTTTCGATTGTCTTTACGTCAACCAGCCCGGGGCAAATGGCTTTTCTCCCGCCCGAAATTCCGGTCATGAAATGGCTCTCCACCAGCCCAGTGGCGATCTTCAGGTCGGCACAACGAAAATCCCTGTTGACATAGACATGGGTCCCCCTCCCCGTCTTTCCTATGCTGACCAGGAGACCCTCGTTCTCACAATCGTGATCCAGGATTGTGAAATGGTCAACGATCTCCTCTCCATACATATGGACCTTCTCATCGTGGGTACTGGCCCGATGCATCCCCGTCCCAACGATGATCTTGATGTTTTCCCTCTTTATTCCCTGGGATTCTAATCTCCCCAATATGGCGCCGAGAATCCCCTTCTCCCCCTTGTATGGAACGGGCCTGGTGATATCGGATACGGTCAACGAAACGGTCATATCCTTTGGCCTCTTCCCCTTTTTCTGAATGATCTCCTCTAATTTCGGGCTCCCGATGGGGTTTGAAAATGCCCTCTCGATCTCCCCGCGCCGGTCATCGATATGGGGAACACTACCCATGCTGATCTCAACCGAATCCTTCGGGACAGAGATCTCCATCGTTTCATGGCCATATTCCAGGGGAATCCGTTTCCAATCTCTGATATCGACTTGAGCCAGCACCGCCTCTAAATCCCTTTTCATATCTACTCCATCCTCGAGGTATGAAATGAAGCCCCCGAAGGAATTTTAGCCCGCCCTTGGGATCAAGTTCAACCCCTCGAATAGGCCTCATCATTGGCCTTTACCCCAAAGGGAGACCCTCTCGTCATCTGTTACGCCGTATTTTCCTTCTATCCATCAGGAACGAAATGGCAAATCATGATTAGCCTAGACAAGAGATACCAAGAAATCAACGCGTGTATTCATCCCAGGCTTCCTTGATCATGGATTACCTCAAATGTTCTGCTTGAGCTGGGATAAGCGGGGTTAGGTGGTTTAGGGTAAAGGGGTGGTTAAGGGATGGAGATTGGTGTACAGTAAATGGTAGATCACCTATGAGGAAACGGATGTATGGACCGTGAAACGGTTCTGAGGAGGAGGAGAGATGAGGATACGAGATATCATGACGGAAAACCCCATCACCGTGGACAGCGAGGCTACGATCGTCGACGCTAAAAGGATTATGAAGGAGAAGAACATCCGGAGGCTCCCCGTAGTTGATAAGGGTAAACTCGTAGGGATGGTAACCGAAAGGATGATCTTGGAAGCTTCTCCCTCTCCGGCCACGTCGTTGTCGATTCACGAACTCCACTATCTGATAGCCAAAATGAAGGTGAAGGAGATCATGGTCAAGAATCCCATCACCCTATCCCCGGATACGACCTTCGAGGAAGCACTCCTCTTGGGCCAAGAGAGAAGGATCGGGGCCTTTCCCGTTATCGATAAGGGAAAGTTGGTGGGGATTACTACGGAATCCGACGTGGTCCGATTTATCACGAGCATATGGGGGGCGAAGGAGAGGGCCTCGACGATTATCATTGGGGGGCTAAGCCAGCGGTTCGGCCTGTTCAAGGAGGTCGTCTCCATCATCGATAAACATGAGATCCCCATTCTGAGTATCATGACTCATGTCGTCCCGGGCAGGGTGGACTGTTGCCTCATCATTCGAGTAAAGACAAAGGAAGTGGACTCCCTCGTGAGGGATCTCAAGAAGGCTAAATTCAAGGTGATGTACGGCGGATGAGGATATACCTTCATCCGCCTTCATACCCACTGAAGGAAAAGGGGAAACGGCCTCGCCCCAAAAAGATTAATTGAATAGTGGTAAACTGAGGATATTTGACAGCAGCTTCGATACTTCACAGGGAGTAAAGGAGGGACGTCATGCCGTACGGGTATCATGGAAGGATCTTGAGGGTCGATTTGGACAGTGAATCCATTGGTGTCGAGGAGCCTCAGGAACTCCTTTACAGCCGCTATCTCGGAGGAGGAACCCTTGCCCTCCCCTATCTGTTGAGGGAGTTGAAGCCGAAATCGGACCCCTTGGGGCCCGAAAACGTTCTGGTATTTGCGGGCTCGGTGATCTCAGGGACGGCTGCTGCTGGGTTGAGTCGCTTTTCGGTGGCGGCCAAATCCCCCCTTACCGGTACCTTTGGCGAGGCAGAGGCAGGGGGATGGTGGATTCCGGAGCTGAAATTCGCCGGATTCGATGCCGTCATCATCAAGGGGAAGGCACCAAGGGCCGTCTATCTCTGGATTCACGATGGCGAGGCGGAGATCCGTGATGCGGGCCATCTGTGGGGCAAGGTAACCAAGGAGGCCCAGCAGGGGATTCGCGGGGAGTTGGGGGATGAGCGGGTTCGGGTGGCCCTGATCGGTCCGGCCGGTGAGAAGTTGGTCAAGGTGGCCTGTATTCTCAACGAGCTCAAACACGCTAATGGCAGGACCGGATTGGGCGCCGTAATGGGATCCAAGAACCTCAAGGCCATCGCCGTGAGGGGGAAAAAGAGGGTGAAGGTGGACGATACGGAGGCGGTTAAGCGGCTGAGCAAGTGGCTCCGGGACAGCTACGAGGAGGCCTATTTCAGCATTGGCAATTTGGGGACGGCCCGGGTCACCACCATGTTGAGCGAACAGGGGATACTTCCCACCCTCAATTTCCGGGAAGGCTCCTTCGATGCCGCCGATGCCATCAGCGGCGAGACCATGGCAAAGACCATTTTGGTTCGCCGGGGAACCTGTTATGGCTGCTTCGTTCGGTGCAAGCGAGAGGTTCAGGTAGGGGAGCCCTATTTCGTGGATCCCCTCTATGGAGGGCCGGAGTATGAGACGCTCGCTGCTTTTGGCTCCATGTGTGGCATTGGCGATTTGAAGGCCATCTCAAAGGCCAATCAGATCTGCAATGCCTATGGCTTGGATACCATCTCCACGGGGAGCCTCGTCTCCTTCGCCATGGAGTGTTACGAAAACGGCATCCTCACCAACGCGGACACCGGTGGTCTCGAGCTTCGCTTTGGCAATACGGAGGCCATGATGAGCATGCTGGAAATGGTCGCAAAACGCGAGGGCCTTGGGGATGTGCTTGCCGAGGGAATCTGCCCGGCCGCGGAGAAGTTCGGCAAGGGGGCGATCAACTTTGCCATCCATGTTAAGGGCATGCCGGCTCCCTTCCACGAGCCCAGGGGGAAGGTGGGGGTTGGCCTCGCCTATGCCACCTCCGCAACCGGGCCCGACCATATGGAATTCCCCCACGACCCCTTCTGGGCCTCTGAGGCAGGGATTGCCCTTCTCAGGCCTCTCGGGATCCTCGAACCCGTGGATGTCTATGACTTAGGCCCCAAAAAGGTGAGGCTCTTTGTCTACCTTCAGCAATACTGGAACCTGCTCAATTCTCTGGGAATCTGCACCTTTACGGCCAAGCCCTTTGGCCCTAATACCCTTAACGGGATAGTGGAGTATGTCAAGGCGGTTACCGGGTGGGAGACCAGTCTCTTCGACCTTCTCAAAGTGGGAGAAAGGCATGCCACTATGGCCAGGATATTCAACCTGCGCGAGGGGTTTACCGCCCGAGATGACGTCCTGCCCGATCGCTTCTTCCAACCCATGGAGGGGGGAACCTTGGAGGGGAAGAAGATCGACAGGGAGCAATTCTCCAAGGCCATGGAGACCTACTACGAGATGATGGGCTGGGACTCCGAGACGGGGGTACCGACGAAGGGAAAACTCTTAGAGCTTGATCTCGACTGGCTTTCCCCATGAAGGGAAAGCAAGCCACAAAACGCTCGGCAGGTTCCTCGCTTTTTTGCCCGGTATTCTTGTAACCTGATAATTTCATTGAAACTTGTCTTTTTCTGAAACGAACACCGTTGCTCCTTCGCTTCCATACTTGGTGGTTCCTTGACCGAATTCCCTTTCTCTCACTGAAAAGAATTTTTGACCATTCTCGCGTTCGCTTCACTAAGTCCATCGGTTCATAAGTTCGATTACGAACATATTTAGACTTCGGCTGAGCGACTCGACATGAGCTCGTCGACATGTCTCAGTCGAAACCCTCAGGACTTAGTGCTGCCCTCGGCCATGAGCCCTCGGTGGGTACCTCACTTCTGTAACAAATTACGCTCATGGATAACGGTTTCCCCTACAGACTCAGGAAACTTCATGGAGCTATCGGGGGTTTTTGGCTTCGGGTGAAGTTATTCCTAGGTTTAAGCAATGGCCCGTACGGTTCACCGAGTATTACGATCCGGTATTCACCTTGACGTCTTCGTCCTCGATCTGCTAGGGTTCCCTGAAAAGGTACCCTCCTCTCGATGTATGCCGGTGGTTTTACGAGGTGGTATGAAACGGGTCTGTTCGTGAAAATCCATATGCCTTCGATTCTTGATCGCAAAGGACAACACAAGAAGAAGCGTGGCCGCCCCATGAAGTATGAGGATCAACGGGAAAAGGCAATTCTCCTCTTACTTTGGGGAAGGAAAGGTTGGAAACGGCATAAAGATTTAGGGCATCCCGGATTTTCAATGGAAGCCCTGTTCGAATTCTTGAGAGCGAAAAGTGACGGTGAAAAAAGGCGTGACGTCTAAGGAAAGATTCTGGAAGGCTGTTCACCTGGAAGAACCCGATAGAGTTCCAGTTGCACCCTACCTCGTTTTTTTTGCGGCCGCTCTCGCGGGGATGACCCCGGCCGAGTTTGGGTGGAGCGTGGAGAAATCCCACCAAGCCCTTTTCAAGACATACCAATACTTCGATAAGGAAATTGACGCCCTTAACATCCAAAGCCTGCGATTTGCATACATGGATGTCTTCCCCTCCGCATATAGCCTCCTCTATTTCGATTGGGAATTTCCCCCCAAGGATCTCCCCCAATTCTTACAAAAAGGGGGGCAATACGGGGCAGATCTTTACGATCGAATAGCCGACGAGGGATTTACCTACCTCATCCCCCGGGCACGAATTGACATGGATAAAATCGAGGAAACCTATTTCGAAGAGACACGAAGACATCAACAGTGGATGGAAAGATGGGAAAAGGAGGATGTAGTCAATATCGCGGGGCCCACAGCTACCGTTCCCGTTGATCTTCTACTGTTCGTGCGAGGGACCGAGGGTTTTGGTGATTTAGTTCTTTATCCAGAAAAGATTAAGGAAATCAACGACCTGATGACGCCAGGAATGATTGGGATAAATACATTGTGTGCAGAAAGAGCGAACTCAAATATCCAAAGGGTAAGTATCCACAACTTCACAGCGGATCTGGTTTCCCCGAAAATGTTTCAGGATCTTTGCTGGCCGTGGATGAACAGAATAATCCAGGATTTATTAGAAGAGGACTGCTCAGTCGTTCTTCATCTCGACGGTAACTGGACACCACTGCTAGGCTTTTTCCAGGAGCTTCCCCCCAAACGTATCATCATGGAACTGGAAAATACCGACATGAAAGAGGCGAAAAGAATCCTGGGAAAGAGGGTGTGCCTCAAAGGAAATGTCCCGTGCACAGACCTGGCCTTTGGCACTGTTAGCCAGGTTGAAGATCGATGCAAACAGCTCATCGATGACTGTGGGGTTGGAGGGGGGTTTATTTTGAGTTCAGGATGTGAGGCACCGGTGAATTCCAAGCCTGAAAATATAGCCGCCATGATCAATACGGCGATAACATACGGTAGTTATTGAGATGCGATAAGCTTGCATAGTAATCCTACCGGGGCTCGCATCACCAGGTCGATATGCGGGGGTGGATACGTGGAACCACGTCATAGGTGGGACCTGGACCAGTGTTTGCACGTACGCCTTTCCCCTATGCGGCGGGAGAATGAACAACCGGTTCCACCTCTTTCAATTTCTCCAGAGGGATGTGGCAGAAGATACGATGACCCCTTTCCGAAGCCCGCCAGGGGGGAGCCTCTGTTTCGCACATTTTGCCATCATCCGGAAGCATATTTCGACGGGGGCATCGGGTGTGAAAGCGACATCCACTGGGCGGGTTGAGGGCACTTGGCACGTTGCCACTGAGGCGAATCTCTTTCTGGTCTACATCCGGGTCTGGGATGGGAACCGCCGACAGCAGCGCTTCGGTGTAGGGGTGGTAAGGCGGGGCGTAGATTGCCTCGGCTGGGCCGATTTCCACGATCTGCCCGAGGTACATGACCGCGATGTCATCGGAGAAAAAACGGACCACGCTCAGGTCGTGCGCAATAAAAATCATCGATGAGCCGAACACCTGCTGAATCTCTAACAGGAGATTGATGACCGCTGCCTGTACCGATACATCAAGGGCGGAGACCGGCTCATCACAGATGATCAGGTCGGGTCGGCTGGCCAAGGCACGGGCAATGCCTATCCGCTGTTTTTCTCCGCCGCTGAGTTGTCGAGGGAGACGGTCGTAGTAGGTGGGAGGGAGACGTACCGCCTTGAGGAGCCGAATAACCTCGCTCTTGACCTGATTCCTGGGAACGGTCTTAAATCTCTTAATTGGCCGGGCGATCTGAGTGCCAATGGAGTAGGAAGGGTTGAGGGTGGAGTCGGGATTTTGGAACACCATCTGCATTTCTTTAATCAGGTTTGTATCACGCACCGACACAGGCTGAGTGGCGTCAAAGCCCAAAAACTCCACATCACCATCGGTCACTGGCTCCAGACCGATAAGTCCCTTGACCAGGGTAGATTTGCCGCAGCCTGACTCACCAACGATACCGAGGGTCCGGCCCTTTGCAACCCTTACGCTCACATCATCCACGGCTTTGACATATTTCTTTTCGCCCAGTCCCAACAGGCTGACTACCGAGTTCGATTCCTGCGGGTAGTAGACCTTGACCCCCTCAAAGCTGAGCAGATCCTCTTTAGGGGATTCTGGCTGCGCTATTGCTTCCTTATCCTTTTGCCGTTTTCTCAAGGTTCGCGGTCGACTCTGGATTTCCAGAGCGTAGATACAGCGCGCCACATGCTCAGGCGTAATTTCCGTGAAATCTGGGCGTTCCTTTCGGCACTCCTCCGTGACATAGTCGCAGCGAAGCGCAAAAACACACTCATTTTTTGACCGTTCAGCTGGAGGTGGGACACGGCCCCGGATCGGTTCAAGCAGAGACTCCAGCTTGCTCTCTCCAAGACGAGGTACGCAGGACAAAAGTCCCATAGTATAGGGATGCCTCGGGTTTCGGAATATCTCCGCCAGAGGACCTCTCTCCACCATTTGACCAGCGTACATCACACAGAGATAGTCACTCACCCGCGCAACCACCCCCAGGTTGTGGGTAATGAAAATGTTGGCCGCATTGAAATCCTTTTTCAGCTCCTCGATCAGATCCAGCACTGCCGCTTCAATGGTAACGTCCAGTGCGGTTGTGGGCTCATCCATGATCAGCAGGGCCGGGTTATTGAGCATCGCCATGGCAATGACGACTCTCTGCTGCTGCCCGCCCGAGATCTGGTGCGGGTACCGGATCATCATATTCTCGACATCGGGCATATTGACCCGCTTGAGCATTTGGATAGATCGCTGCCAGGCCTCTCCATGTGAGATATTCCTGTGGAATGTTAGGACCTCAGCAAGTTGCTCGCCCAGCCGCACCGAGGGGTTGAGGGCCTGCATGGGATCCTGAAACACCATGGCGATCCTGTCACCCCGCAGCTTCTTGAGCTCGTCCTGTGATCGACCAACAAGTTCGTTCCCTTGAAAGCGGATACTTCCATCCACAATCTTGCCGTTGGGTCCGAGGAAATTGACAATTCCGAACGCAATCGTGCTCTTACCGCATCCAGACTCGCCCACCAGACCGATGGTCTCACCCTCTCGCACCTGAAAGGAAGCGCCTTCAACAGCCGCCACATCGCCCTTCCGTGTCTCGTAGGAGATCTTAAGGTTGTCTACCTCGAGGACTATGGCCGATTTTGCATTGTCAGTTCTATTCATTACGACCCTCTTTTCCCTTATCAGGTTTTCACCTCGCTTCTACTGGTACCGCATCGACTCCTCCCGCAGGCCATCCGCCAACAAGTTCAAGCCCACCACCAGCGAAGCTATGGCCACAGAAGGCCATAAAGCAGCCCAGGGGCTACCAGCGAGGATAAACTCTCTCGCTTTGGCCACCATACTGCCCCAGTCGGGGGACGGCGGCGGTATCCCTAAACCCAGGAATCCCAATGTCCCCATAGCGAAGATAGCATAACCAACACGCAGCATAGCATCAATGATGATGGGCCCCCGTGCATTAGGAAGGATTTCCCAAAACATGATGTACCAGGGGTTTTCTCCCCGGGTCTCAGCGGCCCGAATGTACTCCCGCGTGCGGATATCAAGGGTGAGGCTGCGAACCAGGCGGGCAATTCCGGGTGTTCCCACAATGGTGATGGCAATTACCACATTCAAGGCGGACGCGCCCAGAGCCGCCATGATGATCATGTAGAGGAGGATGATGGGAACCGCCATCATGGCGTCCAGGAGGCGCATGACGACTTCATCAATCCATCCACCGTAGTACCCCCCCAATAGCCCAAGCGTCGTGCCGATGAGCAGCGCAACGAATACCCCCCAAAGGGCTGTCCCACCAGGTATCCAGAGATTTTCCGTTATGGGTAGAAGGACCAGGACCACTCGTGCGCCGTGAATCAATCGGGACCAGAGATCCCGCCCCAACTCGTCAGTGCCGAGGATATGCGCACGGGATGGTCCCTGATTGGGAGCTTTCCAGTCCTGCTCCAATGGCGTATACGGAGTCAGAAACGGGGCAAAAATCGCCACAAACACCCAGAACAGGACAATTGCAAGTCCAACCATTGCAATCTTAGAGGCAAAGATAATGGAAAGCCCTTGCCAGATACGCCTTAGGCGCCCGGTTCTTGCTTCGACTTTGACCTTTTCGGTCGCCGTTGCCTCTCTCCCAACTGCCATGCTTACTCCTTACTACTGATCAGGTGGAAGAACTCCCGATTACTCGACCTTAGATAGAGTGCACCTAGGCATACCGAATACGTGGATTCAAGAATGTATAGATAATATCTGCCACGAGCTGCGTTCCTACGGCAACCGTCACCAGAATCATCGCCCCGGCTTCCAGCGCGTTAATGTCTTTATACATGGCGGAATCAAGCAGGTACTTGCCCAGGCCGGGATAGCCGAAGACAACCTCTACGATTACGATCCCGCCCATAAGCCAGTTAACGTGGAGCATGATTACCGTGATTGGGGCCATCAGGGCGTTTCGCACCGCATGCTTGAAGACGATCCGCCAGTACGGTAATCCCTTGAGAAAAGCGGTGCGGATGTACGGGGACTTCATCACCTCCGCCATGCTGGCCCGGGTAATACGCAGGACGTAACCGAGTTCGATGAGTGTAAGGGTCAATACCGGAAGGATGAGCATGTCAGGCCTTTCCCAGGGGGCTTTCTCGCCGAAAACCGTGGCACCCGGGACCAGCCCAAGCCAGAGGGCCAAGATGAGAATCAGGAACATTCCGGTGGCGAACTCCGGGGTCACCGAAAACATCATGCCACCAACAGAAAGGGTACGATCCCGCATACTCCCTTCCCTTAACCCTGCCATCATACCGAGGAACAGTGCCAGAGGCATGACAATAAAAAACGCGATCCCGGCCAAAACCAGGGAATTACGCAGCCGAATAAACAGACTCTTAGAAACAGGGCGGCCCGTTCGCAACGAGATCCCAGGATCACCCCGAATAAACCCCTTCTTCAATGGAATGTATTCCGCCGGGCCACCACTGCTCTCCATCCAACCGGTTCCTATAACAAAGGTCCAAACCTTTCGACCGCTGCCCTTCTCCCACTTGACGACGTGGTTCTGGGTGTCCACGCCCCAAAAAGTGCTCTTTCCTCGCTCGTCCTCTCGCCACCTCTCATTGTTGTCATATTCATTGGTGAAGCTATCCGAAAATCCTACAATGGCAATCAAATCCTCACCCCGAAGTTTCCACCTGACCAAGGCACCGTCTTCCCTGACCGCCCACCACTCCTCAAAACCTTCCTCTGTGGTGATTCTTTTCAGTGATAGACCGACCTTTTGTGATGCGTGCCAGTCACTTCCCAATAACCAATAGAGGTAGCGGGTGTAAACTGGTTTGTCCAGGCCTATCTGGGCTAGAAAGGAGGCTTCCTGCTCCGGCGTGACAAAGGCGCCGAGAACATTTCGTGCAACATTACCCGGGGATGACTCAGTGATGAGGAACACCGCCACGGAGACGAGAAACATGGTAAGCAGTAGCAAGAAAAACCGTCTTACGACGAACTTTGCCATTGCTCTTGATCCTTGAGCTTTGGGGGGCGTGAGGTCGAATAGACTGAGGAGCGTGTCTTCAAGGGGGTGTCCGCTAAAGCGGACACCCCCTCACTGACCATATAACCTATGCCTTCTTAAGCCACACTTTGTTGAAAAGCATGTAGAGTGTGGGATGACCTTTCGCATCCTGAACATTCTTTCTGGTCACTATCCAGACGTTTCGCCACCACGCGATACCGATGGAACCACGGGTCATCTGGATGTCCTCCAGCTTGCAGAATATCTTACGGCGCTCATCCACATCCAGTGTCCCATTGGCTTTGTCCAGCAGAGTGGAGAATTCCTCGTCCACCCAGCGTGTTTCGTTCCAAGGAACGGGCTTACCCTTATCATCGGCAATGTAGGCCAGGTTCAACACCATGGTTCCGAGCGGTCTATGGGTCCAAGGGGTGATGCCCAGATCGACTTCGGTCCATTTCTCCCAGTACTGACTGTTGGGCATGGTCTGGATGTTGATTCTGAAGCCCGCGGGCGCGGCATCCTGTTTAAGAATCTCGGCGTAACGCACGATATCGGTCCATCCGCTGCCCACGGCCAGGTTTACGTCCAGGCCGTTGGGATAACCCGCTTCCTTCAAAAGCTGCTTGGCACGTTCTGGGTCATACTTGGGAATAAGCTTCTTACAGTATTCTGGGTGGACTGGGGAGACGTGACAATCCTGACCCTGGCGGCCCTGTCCCATATAAGCCAACGCTAGGATCTTCTCCCGATGCTGGCAGAGTTGCAAGGCCGTACGCACTTTGTTGTTATCCCAGGGCTTCATATCCACCCTCATACGGAGAACCCGGGCCTGGCCCGTGGTAGCCGGCAGGATATTGATGTTAGGATCGTCCTTGAGAGCCTGGTAGACATCCGTTCCGCCCACGTCACCGAGGTCAATCATGTCGATCTCCCCAGCCTTGATGGCGGCAATCTGGGGAGCCATCTCTCTTCCCATGTCAATAAACACCATGCCGTCCATGTAGGGGAGGCCCTTTTGCCAGTAGTCTTTGCGCCGTTTTAGTACACAACGCTCGCCTTCCCGGTAGAGTTCCAACGTGTATGGGCCCGTACCATGGGGCCGCTTGATGAAATCCCCCTCAAAAGTCCTGTGATTCAGTACTAGGGCTGGATAGTGGAACATGTGTTCAGGAACGGCGATCTCAGCCTTGTTAAGATGAAGCTTGACCTGATATTTATCCGTTTTTTCAATCCCTGATGGGCTCAGATAGGTCCCGACCATACCTAACAGTGAGGACCCTACATCCTTGTTTAACCACTGGTTCAAAGTAAAAACCACATCGTCTGCTGTGAATTCATCCCCGTTATTGAACTTGATACCTTGCCCGAGGTTTAAGGTCCAGGCCTTCAGGTCCTCAGTCACCTCCCAGCTCTTGAGCAAGTATGGGTGGGTAACATTGTTGCCATCCGTGTAGGTGAGATATTCCGCTACCTGGCGCAGTTGGTTTGAGGGACTAACCCAAGAAAACTGGGCTGGGTGGGTAACTTTCTGCACGGAAGAGGAGACCCGGAGCGTCCCACCCCGTTGGACCCTGGCAGCGAAGAGCCTCGTCGGACGGGGAAGACCTACCACGGCTGAGGCAGCGCCGACGGACATGCCCAAAAGCGTTGCGAAGCGCAGAAACTCTCGCCGGCTCAGCTTCCCCTCCTTATACCGATCGATCAGTTCGGGGATATATGCATGGTAACTTTTTTTTTCCATTTTTTTTCCCTCCTCTCTAAAATTTATTACTTTTTTGTTGAACCCAGTATCCACTATAAGGATGGATGGACTGGCTTGTCAAGGAAAGATGTCATTGACAGATTTTCTGCCATTTGGTATGCAAGAGCGACCATTTTTTAGGGGAATTTTTGGAGGGAGCGGGAAATGAATTCAAAGGGACTTTCTGGAGGACAATATCGCCCCCTTTCCGATGAGCAGATAGAAACCATTCATCAGGCATCCCTGAGTATTCTAGAAAAAACCGGTTATACATTTGAGTCTGGGCTGGAGGATACCTTGGATATGCTCGAAAAGGCTGGTGCGAGGATCGACCGCCCTAATTCACGGATCTATTTTCCCAGGGATCTGGTCCTTGACCAGGTCGCCAAGACACCGGAAAGGGTGGTTCTCTACAGTCGCGACGGGAAAAACGACCTGGATCTGGCAGAGGACCGTGTATACCTGGGAACGGGGGGAGCAGCGGTTAAGATCCTGGATATTGAAACAGGAAAGGCTCGCCCGAGTATCCTAATGGATATCTACGATCTGGGCCGTCTTGTAAACAAATTGCACAATATCCATTTTTTTATCCGCCCTTGCATCCCCACCGACATACCAGAGACGGCCTACGATGTTAACGTATTTTACGCGAGCCTGAAGGCTACTGGAAAACACGTCATGGCCGGGGTCAACAATGTGGAAGGCTTCCATAATGTTTTGGAACTCGCCTCAATGGTGGCCGGAGGTCTGGGTAAACTCCAGGAAAAGCCGTTCATTTCCATGATCAGCTCATTTGCTATCAGCCCTCTCAAGTTGTGTACACAATCCACCCTGATCATGCAGGAGGCCATTCGATATCATATCCCTGTAGCCTTATCGTCAGCACCCATGGCAGGGGCAACCTCACCCATCACCATGGCCGGCACATTGGCCCAGCTCCACGCCGAACAGTTGGGCGGGATTGCCATATGCCAATTGACCAATCCCACCTCGCCGTTACTCTACGGGGGTATTCCCGGTATGGCCAATCTGCGGACTATGGGCTACCAGGGGGGAGGTGTGGAATGTGGCATGATGAATGCGGCGATTCACCAGTTGGCGGGCTACATCAAGGTGCCGAACTACAACTCATCAGGGCTGACGGATGCGAAGATCCCCGATGCCCAGGCAGGGTGGGAAAAGGCCTTTACAACCCTTTTGGTGGCCATGGGAGGATCTAACTATATTCACCATGCGGCAGGAATGCTTGAGTCAATGCTGACAGTAGCCTATGAACAGTATGTTATCGATGATGAAATCATCGGGATGAGTTGCAAAGTCCTCAAGGGAATTGATGTGGATCCTGAGCATTTGGCACTGGAAGTCATCGATTCTGTGGGTCCTGGGGGCAATTTTGTGATGTCAACCCACACCCTGGACCATATGCGAGGCGAATATTTTGACGGAAATGGCGTAACGGACAGGAAGAGGGGTGAGATATGGGAAGAAGAGGGGTCCTTAGATACCCGGGATAGGGCAAGACGAATTGCCAAGGAGATCTTGGCCAGCCATCAGCCCCAAATGATCCCACCTGAGATCGATGCTCGAATCCGTAAGCGTTTCGAGATCCTGTTATAGAAGCGATTTGCGTTTGTTTTCCAAATTTGAAAATGGTTGGCGGAAATCCTCATGGAACAATTTCCTTGAAAGTCTCTCTAATGATTTTCTCCTTTCCAGGATCCAGGGGCTGGGGGCTATGAGTTTTGAGAATCTCAAGAGCGGTCTCGTGAGCTCTCTGAAAGGTATCCTTCCTTCCCATCTCTATCCAAGTCTCCCTATCATTTCTATCAGCCACAGAGGGGATAAAGTGTTCGCTGCGCATGTTCTCGCACGTATGCTCGTTGCTTACAAAGTGTCCACCTGGACCGATCCTTCGGGTAACCTCGAAGGCTAACGTCTTGGGATTGACTTCAATGCCCTGAAGTACCCGCATCACCTCTCCCACAATCTCATTGTCAATAACATATTTCTCATAGGAGGCCGTCATGCAAAACTCCAGAAGACCCATGGCGTCATGGATAAAGTTGGCTCCCGCCATTCCTACGAGTAAATTTGTGATTGCCCCCTCCCAGCCCGCCTGGGTATCCACGCACTTGGCATCGGATTGGCCTGCGGTGGCGTAAAAGGGGAGTCCGTAGAATTGGGCCATCTGTGCCGATGCAGCATTGATCAACCCCTCTTCCACAGATCCGGAGACATACCCCATGGTTCGAAGATCGGCCCCTGTCCCCACAGAGCCAAAGAGACACGGCGTCCCAGGGTTTACCAGTTGAGCCAGAAGAATTCCCCCCATAGTTTCACAACAAAGATTGGTTACCGTTCCAGCAATAGTAACCGGGGATGTAGCTCCTGCGATAGGTTCGGCGGGAATAGCCAGAGGGATACCCGCTTCGGCAACGGTCATCAGAAACTCTCCGTACGTGTCATCGATCTTGAGAGGGCTCATAACGCAGGTTATCAGGGACAGAAAAGGTTCTCGACGCAGTTTTTCTGCACTGCCTGCAAGTATTTCTCCCATACGGATCACATTCTTTGTCCCCTCGAGGGTATAGGTTCCCCCCATAACATGCTTGGTGGTGTTCTGGAGGGCCGCGAAGAATCGGTTGACATCAACTTTCTCCACAGGAAGGTCGTTGGGATACACAGGAATTACCTGAAAATGGACATTCTCGAGTTTGTCCAGAAGCTTCGAGACGTCTCGAACATCCTGGAGAGTTGAGGGACGTTTCTCCCCCGCTTCCAGGTCAAGGATATTGAGGGCTGTTCCGCCGCTGCCAAAATGGACACGTTTCCCCCCCACGAAGATGTTATTCTTTTCCTCCCGTCCATAAAGAACAACCTCCGATGGGGCGAGATCGCGGAGGTCCTCAAACATCGCTGGAGATATGTACACAACCTGTTTTTCCTCTGAGACCCTGGCCCCTCTGTCTTTAAAAAGATCGAACCCCCTCTTTGTGCAGATCTGGATCCCAACCTCCTCGTAGATCCGCATCACCGTCTCATGGATGTGCTTCATGTCTGATTCGGAAAGTGGTTGGTAGATTCCGCCGTCTAGCCCCCCTAATTTTTCCCTTTTTGCCATGTCAAGACCTCCCATGAGTCAACTGGTGCCATCAGTTACCCATATTTGAGCATTTCTCGCCTTTCATGGACAAAATTCCCTTTACCGACACAATAGGCATTTCCCCTTGGATCCTTAGTTTTTTCAGCAACCGATAATTTCCCGCGTAGTCTTCCCTGAATCAAGCCTCCCGAAAGAGCTCTCTTTAAGCGGGAAAATCCACCTGGATGCCGCTTTGTCAAAAGGGATCAAAAGTTCCCCAGGAAAGTTTTTCAGAGCCACACTGGAATATATCAATATAAGCTTTACCTCACACTCCTGCAAAACGTTCATACTTCGGGATTTTCTGTTTATCACTCGCTGCAATGACGAAGGATGCAGCGCAACGCAGCCCTTCGGCTTTGCTCAGGGCTGTGAGCATGTCGAACAGCAGATGGACTTTTTGGGAAGCCGTCATTCTTAAGGAAGGGAACGTTAGGCTCGTCAAACACCAGCCTTGATTCGGAGCATCACAAGGCCATCATTTTTCAGCCATTTCATGCTCATGAGATAGTCCACGCTTACTTCTTGACCATCCACTTCGGCCACTTTGCACCCTGCCCTGAATTCCGTGGGGAAGCTCGTCAAGTAACGATCGAGATCCTCTCCCGTAACATAAATGCCTTCCCTAAGGAACCTGGGTCCCAGCTCGTCCAAGAGGAGATTGAAGAGCTTCACGACAACCATGCCCTCTCGCCGCGATCGGTGTTTCTTTTCCTCCCGGTGGGTAGTCTGACTTCGTAATAAAGCTAAGGGGCCTCCCCGCCGTAAGATGGCTCCCGCCAATCCTGGCATAGCGGCGGAGAGGGCCAGGGTCGACCCGTCTTTGATAATGGCTGAATCAATATCATCGACGGCCTTTCCATCAAGAAAGATCGTTTTGACCCGGTCTTCCACGTATTCGCGGCTCAATCCCCACTGTTTGCAGAGCACCGTCTTGATGCTCCAGCCGACCCGGACTTTGACCATAACCCCACGCTCAAGAAGTGGGAAAAAGTCCTGAATCCCCTCAGCCTCCAGGGTCAAATGGAGGCTCACTGTGGAATAATGCTTCACGCTACCGTATATTCCTCGCGAAAGGGATTAAGATAACAATTTCAAATATCAAGATCCAAATGCCAAAACTTCGGAATGTGCTGGAATAGTTATGGAGAGATCTCTGAGCGCGAAATTATAGAGTGTTGCAGTGCTGCGGTTCTGCAGTCATCCAGTTAGGGCCCTACACATTCTAACAAGTGGTGAAGCGACCTTTTCAGAGATCTCAAACCAATCAACAAATCATCGAGTCAGCCAGCCAACAATCCCTATTTGTCATTTGACATTCAGCCTTCATTTGAACTTTGAGCTTTGTCATTTATCATTATAGTCCTTACGTTTGACCTTGCAATAGATTGCCACAATCACCACGTGAGCTGCTTATGCCCGGACTCCCCACCAGTTTTGTTTTGCGTTCGCAAGGGGTCTCTCTCGATTCCGGGTAGGGGAAAATCCCTCCTCCGCCACCTGGAGGAAAAAGAAGGGAGAAGCCCACGGTGGGCCTCTCCCTTCAATGCTCATCGCCACCCATTCGTCTCATCCGTTACTTTTCGGCCTACCAGTTGAAGAGGGTGTCCAGATCTTCATCCTTCACAAGGAAGGTAAGGTTGTGCTCCGGTAGGGGCTCTTTCTTGAAGAAGTCGGGAAGTCGGTCGTCCTGAGCCGTGAAACCTGCCCTCGTGTTGAAGTCCCTTTCGTTCTTGAGAATGGATTTACCGAGTTCAGTCACGTCGTCGGCGGTCAAGCTTGCACCGGAAAAGGCATTGATCATATCGATCAGGGCCTGAAATGTATCAAGCTGATCCATAAGGGCAAAGGCAATGAAGAGACACATGCCCGTAGAGTCAACGGCAGCGGTAGCGATCTGGAGGTTTCTGGAAAGCTCCACCTGGCCTTCCGGCTTCAGGGGATCAACGTGGCCTCCAACTTTGAGGATATTGCTGGCCACAGCATACCCCGCAGTATGGTCACCTCCCATGGTACTGGTGGCATACGTCACCCCAATCCCCTGGATTCCTCGAGGATCATAGGCCGGGAGGGCCTGACCCTTGACTGCGGGAACCCGCTCCACGCCAAAACACCTGCCGGTAACAGCAGCCCCATTCCCCAGGATACGCCCCACGGGAGAACCCTTACCGACCTCCTTCAACAGGTTGATGGCCGCTTCACCATCACCAAACTCGGCCAGGCCTGCCTCCATGGCTACCGCTATGGTGGCCCCCATCTCGATGGTATCCAGGCCGTACTCATCGTCGAGACGGTCCAGCATAGCGATGGCGTCCAGGTCATCTATTCCGCAGTTTGGACCGTGGGCCCACACTGTCTCATATTCCGGCTGCTTGGTCAGGTAATGCCCATCCTTATCCATGAAAATGCCCGAGCATCGAATGATACACCCACGGTGACAGCCGTGGGTGGCGACCCCACCGCGGTCTATCTCCGTTTTTGCCTGGGTTTCCCCGCTGATCTTTTGGGTCCCTTCAAAGGTGCCCCACATGAAGTTCTTGGTCGGATACGCGCGAGCCTCATTGATTATGTTCGCCAATATATTGGTCCCGTACGCGGGAAGTCCCTCGCCGGTGACCCCATGTTTCTTGAGGCCGTCAACGAATCTCTTATTGGCTTCCCTGAATTTCTCGGGATCCTTGGGAGTCCTCATCTTCATCCCGGCGTCATCGAGGACAATGACCTTTACGCCCTTGGCACCCATGACCGCACCAGGCCCCCCCCGCGCCGCATGCCGGGTCGGCCTCAGCTCCATGTCCGTGCAGGCTACCGAGGCGGCGGCCATCTTCATCTCGCCCGCCGGTCCGATGGAGATACAGGCGATCTTATCGCCATACTCCTTCTTCATCCTCTCTATGAGGTCGTAATTTTTCAGCATCTTGAGGCTATTATCGGGACTTACCGTTACCCCGTCCTTGTTGATGAATACCTTATAGAGGGCATCGTCCTTGGGCTTCCCCTCCAAAACAATAGCTGCGTATCCGAGCCTGGCCAGCACCTGCGCAGGCTGCCCCCCTGCGTTAGCCTCTTTGATCCCACCAGTAAGCGGGCTCTTGCAGCCTACCGAGATTCGCCCCGACATGGATGCAGTGGTTCCACTCAGTAAGCCCGGAGCGATGACGAGTTTATTGTCTGCTCCCAACGGATGGCAGAGCGGGGGGACTTCTTTGGAGACAATGGCCGAAGTAAGTGCCCTGCCTCCGAGGCCGGAATAGTCTCCCACCGGTTCTTCGCTCACCTTTGGGCCGCCCTCCGCTGCCATATTTATCCTTAAAATTTTCATGAGCAGGTCCTCCTTTCTCTTATCGTTTACGGGATCTTGCGGTTTTTCCCAACACTAAAACAAAGCCATAGGGAAGTCAAGGGAAATGTGTTTTTGTGAGATTTTGTTTCATTTTTGGATTCAGAAAGGTTTCCCCCCAAGGGACGATTCAACAGTCCAGAACCCTCCATTAAAAATCATTTGATTTCGGAATACAAAAATAGTATAGATTCTAGTCAATTCTCGGAGGCCCCTATGGGAAATTAGTCACTAATTGAAAATTGATCTTCTTTGCTGTCGATATTTCTCGGTCCTCAGCTGCTCCTGAGATTTCTTAAGATGAAGTTACACCCGTTCAGAAACTGTTCGGCCGTTGACCATTCCATTGCCCTATTCGTTGACATCTTCCTGCGGGCAATGAAAATTGTTCCCCTTTTCGGTCTTTTCATCTTATCCCCTTCCCCCTGCGCTACCTTTGGCCAAGACGTTCTCATGGAACCGGTAGTTGTTACGGCAACCCGGTTGGAGGAGCCCGTAAGCAGCATACCGGCCTCTGCCACGGTCATAACCGAGGAGGAGATGGAACGGAAGGGAGCGGTTACGGTGGAGGAAGCCGTCCGCAATGTGCCCGGTGTCTACGTGAGGCGGGCCGGCACCATCGGGGCGTCAACAAGTCTTCGGCTTCGCGGAGCTGATGTAACCCAGACCTTGGTGCTGATCGACGGAGTAGAGGTTAACAATTCCTGGACGGGTTTCTACGATTGGGCAAACCTGATGGTGGACAACGTAGAGCGCGTCGAAGTCGTCCGAAACCCCCAGAGCGCCCTTTACGGGTCTGAGGCCATGGGGGGAGTGATTAATATCATCACCAAGAAGGGAAAGGGACCTCCCACGGCCACGGTTTCGGCGGAAGGAGGAAGTTTTGACACGTATCGGGGGGGCGGAAGTCTGGCGGGAAGGTGGGGAATTACCAACTTCGCCATTTCAGGTTCGCGGTTTGACAGCGATGGTCAATTTACCAATGACGACTACAGAAACACTACCCTCTCGGGACGATTGGGTTTCGATATCGCCGAAAGGGCGTCCGTGACCTGGACTTCCCGGTACATCGATGCGGTGAAAGGCCTAGCCATCAACCCCAATGAATTTTGGCTCACGACTAACCCTCCGCCCATTCCCTTTCTCCGCGATGAGAATCGCGACCGTGAAAATACCTTCTTCCTTAATGCGATGGATTTGAGATGCAATGTCTTTCCTTGGTGGGACTTCATCGTCAGGGGATCCTCCGCGGATGATGAGGAGGTGGTGGAGGATCAATTCACGCCTGGAATCGATTTAATTCCCGGGATGGTTCCCCTGTTGGGAATGACTATCGATACGGATTCCGAGCGGTACACTTTCGGTACCCAACAGAACCTCCATCTCTTGGATGATATGGTGACGGTCATCGGGGGGGGGGAATACGAAAAGGAGGAGGCCGTCTCCAAAACGGCCTTTGAGCCCATAATTCCTCCCCTTCCTCCGACCCGGGTGGAGAAGGATCGGATCAATCGTGCCCTCTATCTTCAGGGGCGATTTGATTACGAGGGATTTACCTTCATTGGAGGTGTGAGGTACGATGACGATTCCATCTTCGGGAACAAGACCAATCCGAAGCTTTCCGGATCGTACCTCTTCGATAAGACCCACACCAGGGTTAAGAGTATTTGGGGGACGGGTTTCCGGGCTCCCACTTTTCAGGAGCTCTTCCATCCGCTCTTTGGGAATCCGAGCTTGGGCCCGGAAGAGAGCACCAGTTTTGAGTTCGGAGTTGATCAGAGAGTTTGGGAGGACAAGCTCTTTTTAGAGGCCGCTTATTTTTACACGCGCTATGAGGACCTCATTTCACCCAGTCCCCTTGGCATATCCAATATCGGGAGGGCGAAGATCTGGGGAATAGAAGCCGGCGTGTCCGTTAAACCCATTCATGGATTGGAGCTCAGGGGGAACGTTACCTATTTGGATACGGAGGATGAGGAGACGGACGAGGAGCTTCCGAGACGCCCCAGGTATGTCTGGTATTTCAACGCAAATTACCGATTCAATCCTCGATTGATGTTGAACCTGGATGTCAATATCGTGACTAGTGTCCGCGCCGATTTCGATGCCATCGCACCCGACGGACGTCTCCTCTTGGGCCGAAATCCGGGATATGAAAAGGTGGATCTGGCGGGCTCTTATAAACTCTTGGATAAATGGGCGTTCCTGAAAGGTATTACGGTATTCGGGAGAATAGAAAACCTGTTCGACGAGGAGTATCAAGAGGCAAAGGGATTTCCCGCCCCGGGATTTAATTTCTCGCTCGGCTTGCGAGCCGGCCTTTAATCTCGAGTCAATTCCGCGTTTCGTTTCCAATGAACCAGGAGATTGAATCGGAATGACATCGCCGATGTAATCTCGTCATGCCATCCACCCTTTTCCCTGTCGACTCGTCTCGAATCGTGAGTAGTGGGGATAGTGCTCCACCCCATGAGAGGCAGGAAATCCCTCACCATATTCCCTCGAATAGGGACCCACGTGATCACCCCTCCTCCTCCGAGGCTTCACCGATCGAGCGCCTCACCACCGAGGTCAATTTGGCATATGGATTGCTAGAATAACCCTCGGGAGTGTAATCCATGAGGGGCATCTATGTATTTCAGCCAAAAGGTCTTCGCCGTCCTCGTCGGATTGAGCGTTTTTCTTCTCGGGTATCTCGTTATCGTTATTCTCGTCAATTTCGTTATCGGCGGAGTTAAGTAGGGAATCAGAAACCGACTGGTTAAGGAAGGGGGGCAAAACGAGTTGAGGGACACGTCCTCGTCTTGGAGGGAACGTGTCCCTTTATTTATTCTTTGACAAGGTTCGTTTGTTTACTATAACATCTTTCTTTGAAAACCCTTGTCTGGAAAGGCCGATGATCGAAAAACGCCCCACGGTCCTCATCGTAGATGACGACGAGAGCATGCGCGAAACCCTTGAGGCCATACTCAAGAAGGACTATATGGTTATCAAGGCCGAAGATGGCGAAACAGCCCTGAGGATTGTCGAGGCCGAGGAGGTAAACCTCATCCTTCTCGACATCATGCTTCCCGGGATGGGAGGCCTTGAGGTGTTGGAAAAGATCAAGGAACGATTTGAGGATATCGATATCATCATGATTACCGTGGTGAAGGAGATCGATTCCGTGGTCAAGGCCATGAAACTGGGGGCATACGATTATATCGGCAAGGAATTCGACTACGACGAGGTGTTAACCCTTGTGGACCGCGTTATCGAGAAACAGGTGAAGGATCGGGAGCTCATCTATCTTCACTCCGAGATGGAGCGCTACATCGAATACGACTTTGTCGTGGGTAAGAGCCCTCCGATGAAGGAGGCATACGATCTCATCCAGAAGGTGGCTAGACTTCCCGCCACCGTGCTGATCAGAGGCGAAAGCGGGACGGGAAAGGAGCTGGTGGCCAGAATCATCCACAAGGAGAGCGGCCTCTCCGAAAATCCCTTTGTAACGGTGAACTTGGCCTCCATACCCACTGAACTCATAGAGAGCACCCTTTTTGGGCACGAAAAAGGGGCTTTCACCGGGGCTCACCGCCAGCGATTTGGAAAATTCGAGCTCGCCCATAAGGGAACCCTCTTTCTTGACGAAATCGGCGACTTAAAGTTCGGCCTCCAGGCCAAATTGCTCAGGGCCATTCAAGAGGGAGAAATCGAGAGAGTCGGGAGCACCAAGACTATCAAAGTGGACGTGAGGCTTGTCGCTGCCACCAGCATAAACCTAGAGGAGGCGGTGAAGGAGGGAAATTTTCGGGAGGATTTATTTTACCGGATTAACGTTATCCCCATCAATTTACCGCGTCTCCGGGATCGATTGGTGGATGTCCCCCAACTGGTGGAGTTATTCATCAAGAGGTACAACCAAAAATTTCGAAAGAAGGTAGAGGGCATCACCGATGGCGCCCTATCCACCTTGTGCGCCTACAACTGGCCGGGAAATATCAGGGAGCTGGAGAATTTAATCGAGAGGCTCATCGCCATCTCGGATGGGGATATGATCTCGGAGAAGGATATCCCCATCGAATACTACTTGGCCGAGATTGTGCCGTCTCAAGTAAGCACGGAGGACGAAGGCCTTCTCAACAAAGCCCGTGAGACTTTCGAGAGGAACTTCATTCTTAAGGTTCTGGAAAAGAATCGATGGAGGCGGAAGGAGACGGCGAGAAACCTCGGCATCCCATTGAGTACCCTCAAGTATAAGCTCAGCAAATTACACATCTATGATTACTTGAATCGGAAGAAAGGAGAATCGGTGGATTAGAAGGCCAACTTTTTGGCTCTCGAGGTTAATTTTTTGGCCTCTTCTCAAAATTGCCTTAGAATTCAATGGATTATCGGTAATACCTGTCTCCTCATCCATCATAATGGCCAACTTTTTGGCCATTATGGAAGGGAAGAATTCCGGTCCTTTACCCCTCCGCAACCAGGCGAGCGAAAGTTTCTCCCCTCCTCTCTCATGATTAGCCGGTTTCCCCTATAAATTCGGCATCTTGAGCCAATATTCGGTCTTTTTTGGCCAGATTTCTACCCTTCCCTGCAAAGTAAATCATATCAATCACTTGCAGGCCGTCAGTCTATTTCCGCTTTATTTGTGGTTAAAAAATTGACCTTCTCATACGAATGGGGAACGGATACATCAGGCTCCTGGCACAGCCATTGCTCAGTAATAATATTTGAAACCTCTTCAGGAGAGGTGTTGAGGTGAGGGGTTCGAAATTCAATATATTCATTCCCTCCTTCCCTCAAGAGGGGGAAACGCTCGTCTTTAATACCTTTACCGATTCCAGGGTCATCATAAATGCCGAATTGAAGAAGGCCATGAAAAGGGCGGAGGAAAAATCGCCTTTGAATGGGGATGAGATCGATTATTTCAACCAACTAAGGGAGCTCGGCATTATGGTGGGTGACGAGGTAGATGAGGATCGGGAGCTCCAGTACTGGTTTCAACGATTTAGATACGACTCATCGATCCTCAGCATCACCGTCCTGACCACGTACGCCTGTAACCTCAAATGCACTTACTGCTTCCAGGACGGCCTTCATTCCCCCTCCTCGCTGGACCGTGAGACCAGCCGTAAAGTGATTCGATGGATCTCCGAGAAATTGCACGCCCTTTCGCCCCGCACTTTAGAGCTCGTTTTCTACGGGGGGGAGCCGCTTCTAAATCCAAAGGCTATCCACATCATCAGCAGGGGAATTTCCGAGATAACGAGGCCGATGGGAATCCAATTGAACATATCCATTATCACCAATGGCGTTCTGATCAACGGGGAATTGGTAGATTCCCTCCTCCCCCTCGGGCTGAAAGAGATCAAGGTCACCCTGGATGGTGACCAACAGGCCCATGATGCCAAGCGACCCCACCGGAACGGAGACGGGACCTTCCATACCATTTTAGCGAATCTATTGAACGTTAAAGAAAAGGTACCCATTAGCATAGGGGGAAATTTCGACGATTCGAACAAGGAAAGTATTCCCAGGCTGTTAGATCTCCTTCAGGAGCGCGGCTTTAATGGCCACCTGAAGAGGGTCGGGTTCAAGCCCATCTTTTCAAGCCTCGAGACCGCAAAACTTCCAAGAAGCTCCTTCAACACCTGTACCTTTTCCGATATCGACTTCGAGGACATGCTCTGGTTGAGAAGGGAAACGGAAAGGAGGGGATTTCCCTGCGAAGGGGGTATTGCCCTCGGCCCCTGCGAGGCAGCCAGGGAAAATGCCTATACCATGGACCCCCTCGGAAGGATTTACAAATGCCCGGGCTCGGCTGGAATGGATGAATTCGTCATCGGGAACATCAACGAGCATGAACTCAATTACCGCAACACCCAGTTCATGACTTTCAATCCCTGCGAAATCTGTGGGGACTGTCCCTACATCCCCCTCTGTGGGGGAGGTTGTCGGATGGGGGCGTATATCAAGAAGGGCAATTTTCAGGATATTGCCTGCGAAAGGAGATACTTCGACAAGGCCGCTGCGGAAATCGTGAAATTCGAGTATCTGGCCGGCTGATTGGTGATTGGCTCAGGGGTTAAGCCACGGGGTATGCCGGGAAATGAACAAAATAGCTAATCTACCAAAAGGCCCAGTCATGCCAGGAAAGGGGGTGCAATCACATGAAACTCCAGGTCGTTAAGAAGGGAAGCAGAGATAAGAAGGTTTTGTGGTGTTGGTGGATGATTTATAAGTAATTTCCTCTTGAGGGGATCGGAAGAAATTCCAATCCCCTTTTTTGTTATGAAAATCGATCAAAATTAAGATTGACATTTCCTGCCATTAAATATATGGTCTCCGAAAACTCCCAAGAATTAGTTCCTTAGAATGAATCTTTCTAAGTTTACGTTCCTAACCCTGATCGCATTTTCCCTATTACTACTACCCACCCATGTATTTTCAAAAGCGAATCACCAAAAAACCTTTGGCGATAGCCTCATAATCGGAGATATTGTCGAACCTACCATTATCAATCCCATTTTGACGCACAGCGGTATTTCCGCGGTCTTAAAAAGGATCATTTTTGACGGCCTGATCAAATTGAATGACAAAATGGAACCTGTCCCCAACCTTGCCCTCTCCTGGGAGAATTCACCGGATGGGTTAACGTGGATATTTCACCTGAGGAGGGACGTTAGATTCCACGATGGGGCCGGGTTGACGTCTGAAGATGTTAAGTTCACCTTCGATAAAGTCAATGACCCATCTATCAAGAGCCCGTATATCAGCATATTCGGGAATTTCAAGGCGGTCAGAGCAAAGGACAGATACACCGTGGAAATTCATCTAAAAAATCCTTTCCAATCGCTCCTTCTTTATCTCGATGTGGGTATCTTGCCGAAGCATTTACTCGCCGGAAAAGACCTGAGAAAGGCTGAATTCAATTACCACCCTATTGGAACCGGACCCTTCAAAATGGAGAGGTGGTCAGAAGATGAAATCATTTTGGAGGTTAATGAAGACTATTTTAAAGGCAAGCCCCATTTGAGTCACGTAATAGTAAGATCTTTCAATGATCAACGGGTGGTCTGGGCGGAATTGATGAAGGGAACTGTGGATTGTGTATTTCTGACCTATCCGAAGAACTACGATATCATCAAAAAGATCCCTAAATTCAAAGTATATTCCTTTTTGAATCCCTATTACTATATTATGGCTTTCAATGAAGGCAACATCTTCTTTAGGCAAAAAAGCGTGCGTCAGGCCATAAATTATGCCGTGGACAAGGAGAGGATAGCAGGGAGAGTGCTCCGTGGAAGAGGTCGGGTCTCTTCCGGACCCATCTATCCGAAAACGTGGGCATATAGTGAGGCAATCGAACCTTACCCATACGATCCGAAAATGGCTTTGAAATTATTGGCAAAAGCAGGATGGAAAGATACCAATGGAAATCACCTGTTAGATAAGGGGGGAAGGGAATTTGAATTCGTATTATTAGCTGTTGAAGGGGATGACATTTTCCGCGGGTGCGCCTTACTAATCCAACAGCAGTTGCTGGATATCGGGATTAGGATGACGGTTCGGCCTATCCCTTTCTCGGCGATGTATGAGAAGTTTCTGTCCACGAAGAAATTCGACGCAGCCCTACTAGTAATGATTTCTGATGACCCCGATAAAAATTACCTATGGTGGCATTCCTCGCAGATTGATGGAGGATTCAACGTCTTTTCTTACAGGAACAGGAAGGTTGACGAGTTCCTGGATAGGGGGAGGACCGCACTGGATAGCGAAGAGAGGAGGGAAATTTATCACCAATTTCAGAAAGAGATCCATGAAGACCCTCCCGGGGTATTTCTCTTCTGGAGGGATCACCTGATCGGGATCCATAAGCGGTTCAGGGGGGTCAGGATTGGCCCGGCGGGTATATTGAACAACATCAATGAATGGTATGTCCCCAACGGGGACCAGAAGTATCGGTGAAACAGGCATAAGTCAAAGGAAGAAGCCCGCAAATGAAGAGGATTTCGACAAAATTGATCATCTTGCTGGTTTCCGCTGCCCTCATTCCTCTGGTTTTATTCGGGATACTATCCATCATGGCATCCAGGACTGCTAACTACCGGTCCGTCTCGGAGGGGAACCTGAACGTGGCCAAAAGGGCCGCAGATCAGATCGAGCTCTATGTTCAAAATGGAACTCAGATCCTCAAGGGGATCGCCGAAAACATCAGCAGAACCCATCTTGAACCCTGGCAGAAGGAGACCATTATCAAGAACTACGTCATCAACTTCGAACAATTCCATGAAATCTACTTGACGGATCGGGAAGGAGTACAGATAGCCACCACCAAATTAGGAGCCGAACTGGTGGACGGGTCGAAGGACCCCGCCGTCGTTACGGCAATGAACGGGGAGGTATACTGTTCAGGGGTCTATATCTCGGATCAGTTGGTTCCCATGATGACTATCTCCCACCCCATTATTCGGCTAAACGAGGTAGATGGAGCGGTTGTTGGAGTAATTGATTTAATCGACATGTGGAACCTTGTCGATAGCATCCGTATTGGACAAGAGGGGTTTGCCTTCGTTATCTCGAAGGAGGGTATGTTAATCGCCCACGGTCGAGATGATGCCAAGCCGAGCGTTATAAAGCGGGAGAAGCGGAATCAATGGGAGATCGTGAAAACCGTCCTATCGGGAAAACCCGGGGTCCTTACCTACGGAAACGAAAGAGAGGAAGAGGTGCTGGGGGTATGTGCACCCATGAAATCCGTCGGTTGGGGTGTGGTCATTGAACAGCCCACCAGGGAAGCATACGCCATGGCACGTAGGATGACCTACCAATTGGTATCCCTCATCGTCATCTTTGTGATCCTCATGACCATCATCGGCCTCTGGGGTGGTCGGCAGATCGTCGGCCCCATCCGGGAGCTCACCAGCGGAACGAGGGCTGTCTCCATAGGCGATCTGAGCCGGAGGGTGCAGGTGAAGACCAGGGACGAGTTTTCCGAATTGGGGCGATCCTTCAATCGCATGACCGAGGAGCTCCTCACCCTCCAGGAGGAGATACGCAAAAACGAGCGGGCCGTAACCTTTGGAAAGGTCGCCTCGGGCCTTGTTCACGATCTGAAACATCCTATTAAGAGCATCGAGAACAGCAGCAAGCTCGTTCTCAAGATGTATGACGATCCCCAGTATCGCGAGACCTTCCATAAGACCGTGAATCGCGAGTTCGCCAACATAAATCGTTTCTTGGACAACCTTCATAACCTGACCCATCCCATCCCCCTAAAACCTATTCCCTTAAAAATCCATAAGACCATCGATGCAGTCATGGAAGCCTATCGGCCTGAGGCCGAACGAAGGGGAGTTCGCGTCTTGCAGCACTTTCAGGGGGAAAACGTGAGGATATCGGCGGACCGGTTTGCCATCGGGCGGGTGCTGAAGAACCTCATCCTCAACGCCATCGAAGCCATGCCTCAAGGGGGCGATTTAGTGCTTAAGACGAAAGCCGACGGTCAATGGGTGGAAATCGCAATCCAAGACACGGGATGTGGTATCCCGAGGGAGAGGCTGGGGACGATCTTCGAGGATTACGTTACCACGAAGAGGAAGGGGTTAGGCCTGGGGTTGGCCATATCCAAGAAGATCGTTCAAGACCTCAACGGCACCATTGAAGTCGAAAGCGAGCCCGGAAAGGGTACCACGTTCACGTTGAAATTTCCCCTCCAATGATGAGTTCCATTTCCCCCTTCCTTTTCGATATCCCTGGTATGGAAATTGCTATTCTCTTCTGGTAACCGGAGCGGGGTGGGTTGCTCTTACTCAATCGAAATAGTAGAACCACGGTCAGCACGCGCTCGCTGGATGAGGATCACCTCGTATGATCTGCCCGCACCTGAAGAGAACGGTCATGCCGATCTGCCAGGCCAAGAAGGGGGCGTTCATGGCGCCCAATATTTACGAACTCCAATACTATTGTATGAGCGTTAGGTACAAAGAATGCCCCGTGCTCAAAAAGCATCGATCGAGGCCGAGGGCGAAGCAGAAAAAGAAGGAAATGGATAAGGATTCCGTTACCTAAGAAGGGAAAAATCATGTTTACCAAGCTGATCAGAACCGAGAAGATTTACCTGAACGATAACGAGTACGAGATCAAATACTACCGAAAAATGAATCTGAATGGGGGGACCCTCTTCACCTCCGTGGTGAATATTGGACGAAACGATAAGATCATTCTCGACGATCATTCCATTGCAAGCCTCGAGTACAAGATAGACCTGGTCCTCCCCGCCGCCCTGTTCAGTAGGATGAATGGTCATCTCCAATAATCGATACAAATAGCAGGGTGAAGGGCTGGTTTTTTGAAACCACAGTTTATCTTCTAATATTATTCTTTGTAATTTCCATCATCATCAATCTGTCTACTGAGCCTAGGATTTTTCCATCGAAGAAGTCTTAAAAAAGGGGTTGAGCATCAAAAAGAAGAAGGGATTAAAAATACTCCTCGTTGAAGACAACCTTCTCAAAGCGGGGTTAGTTAAGGGTGAACTGAAGAAGGCAGGGTACCATTCAAAAGATTTGGTGCACATGATCTCCGGGGAAGGTGGTTTAGAGATTCTCCAAAAAGAAGCCTTCGATGTTGTTCTCTTGGATTTCCCCCTCTTCGGAATGGATGTAATGAATTTCTTAGAAAAGATGAGGGGGATGAACTTAGATATTCCGGTATTTGTGATCACTGGTCAGCAGAGTGTAAGGGTCGCCATGAAGGCCATGGAGTTGGGCTCCTACGATTATATGTTGAGATCAGACCTGTTGAGCCCAAAACAGGCCGCGGCCATGTTGGGGGTCACCTACCAAACGATCCAAAACTATATCCACACTGGAAAACTCAAGAGTTATCAGACGCCGGGGGGACGTCATCGCATCCCACGGGAAGATATCATGAATCTGGGTTTCCTGGAGGAAAGGCCTACTAAAGGGGAGCTCTATCGAACGTATATTGAGACCCTTGGGGCCTTGACCGATGCCCTTGATGCACGAAATGGGATAGCCTCCGGCCATTCCAAAAGGGTGGCCGCCTATGTAGCCCCTTTGACCGAAAAGATGGGGATCTCTGGGGAAGAACAGGAGAGCATCAAATTGGCAGCACTTCTGCATGATGTGGGCAAGATTTTCATAAGCGAAACGGTCTTGAGCAAACCGGGCAGATTAACGGATCAGGAGCAATCCCTCGTTCGAAGGCACCCCGAGATCGGAGAAAGGATTATAGGCGGAGTGGAATTTCTTAAGGCGACAAAGACATTCATCCGTCATCACCACGAGCGATTTGACGGCGGAGGGTATCCGGATGGTCTATCACATGAGGAGATTCCCCTGGGAGCAAGGATGATCTCTGTTGCGGAGGCCTTCGATTGCATCACCGCCGATTGTGCCTATCGTCCCAAAAGGGGAATTGGAGAGGCGATCGATGAGATAGAGACGTGTTCTGGAACTCAATTCGATTCTGAGATCGTGAGCATATTCTTGGAGAATAGAGAGAACATGGTTCAAGGGAATTACCCCAATCCTCCAGCTTCCCTTTCTTAGTTCAGTAGAACCCTGCCAAGATGGAAGGGCCTCCCCTTAACTTCGAAAACTCCAGAAGCACTGAAGTGCTCCGGCTGAAGATCCTTCACCGCTACAGGAGAGAATCTTTGATGTCGCCCGCCACCCGTGTGGGGATGCCAAGGTGTAAAGAGGTAGCAACCAGCTCTTGGAGGATGTCCCCATAGCCAATGGTGATGTGGTTCGACATGTGTGAAGCCATGCACTGATCGCGGTCATATCCCGGAATGTGCACGTTCGCGATGGGCCATTCAGGTGTGGTCTTCTCCAAGCGGTCGCCAATCTCCTGCTCCGGCAATTCGATTACCTCACCGGTCCCACAATCCATTCCGATCTGGCCGAATCGCTCGTAGAATCGTGCCCAGGTGACAACGCCAGGTTTCGATACACCCGAGCAGGTGCCTCCGCCAAGGGGAAAGTACATTTTCGGCTGGCGGTAGATCTTTGTATTTTTCCAGCCGCCGAAGTGAGCGGGGGGTGCCCCACCGGAAATCTCGAATACCCAGGTGAATCGATCTCCGTAATCCCGCCCCCAGCGGATATCGTGCAACGTTGTCTCAGGAGGCATACCCTTGCGCTCATAGATGTCGTGCATCAGGACCTGGGGAATGCCAGAGCCGATGTCGCCCTCGTTGAAATGGACGATCGGCTTGCCCCTATTGATGACCTCTCCCGTGTCGGGATCGGTGATATCAGGGCGGTCGGAATTGTTTAACATCCCCTCGGCTAGGTCCGATGCGGGTACCGAGCGGACAAGGCCAACCTGATAGGGAATGCCGATGGCGCTGAGACCGTAACGTTGGTACATCTGTGCGGCGGCGGAATACATCTTCATCTGCATCAATACCTGGCCATGCACCAAATCCTCGTACTGATCGGTCCCCCAGTCGAACCAGGCACCCTTCTTGACGAGCCAGTTCAGGTGCTCCTGGGCCTCCTGATCATCAATCAACGCCATCTCAGCGACCAGGTCCGACTGATTCAGCAATTCGACGGGCATGCCGATGGCTCCCAACTTAGCCGGATCCATAACGGCGTTGAGCATTCCCATGCACCCCGGATCGAACTGGCCCATGATGCGCTTCTTGCGGATGATGTCCCCAGCAAGCCCTTCTCCAAAGCGATTGGCCTCGGAGGAAAGCTTCAGCCCTTCAGCGTCGAGGATGTGCGACATGTCGTAGTTTATCTCCCCTGTTTTACACCAGTCCTCGAGCCTCTTCATGAAAAGAGCATCATCTGCAAAGGTCTCGCTCCACAGGCGCGAATGCTTCACGCAGAGCCGCTCCAGGCTGGCGGCATGATTCAGCAGCGCTACGAGTCCCGGCCACGTGCCATCGAAATTTGCCACGAGCAGAATGGGGCCTTTGTGGGTCTGCAAACTGCCCGCAACATGATGCGAATAGGCCCAGCAACTCAGAACGATGACGACCGGGGCCTCCGGGGCGATCGTCGAGAAAACCTCAGCGCCCGCGCACTGCTTGGTCAGAAACCCGTGTTTCCGCCTTGCATCATACGTGGGAGCAACTTCGGTCGTGTACCCGAGTTTCCTGAAGGCCGCTTTAACCGCATTAAGCGTTTCCTCCTGCTTTGGCCAACAGACCTCCCCCGCCGAATCGCGGAAATCCCCATTGGAAATCAGATATACTTTCTTGTCGTTCTCTTTCATTTTTGCTCTCGCCTTCCCCCAGTGGATCAAGTTCCTTGTCCGGCTTCCACCGTTCTCATTTTTTCGTGGATTCCCCTTTGAAAATCATACATCTCCTTAAATATCTCGTACTTCGTATCGTGGAATGAGAAGGTCGACGGGTCTGGGTGGACTACCCTGCCGACCCGGCACATGGACCTCATACCCTGTGGAATGTCTGGGAACTCGCCCGCCGCAACTGCCCCTAAAATCCCAGCGCCGAGCAATACCGCTTCCGGCTCTTTCGGAATGATCACCTCACAACCGGTGATATCGGCATGCTCCCGGACGAACAATTCATTCTTCAGGTGACCCCCACTGAGATGAATCCGGCGGATATCGTATCCTTCCGCATTCATTGCCTCAATGATGTGCCGAGTCCCATAGGCGATGGCCTGAATCGTAGCATAGTACCAAAGCGCAACATCTTCAGGTGTGCCACTCAATCTCAGGCCGGTCACCATTCCCCGTGCGGATGGGTCGGCCCTGGGAGATCGGTTTCCGTGGTGATACGGGAGCACGTGGAGGTCCCTGACAATCCGTAACCCATGCCCTTTTCTCATCCTCTCAACGGTGGCGTTGAGGAGCGTGTAGATGTCGACCCCTTCTGCTCTGGCAGCCTTGGAGATGCCTATGTAGGATTCATTGTTTCTGATCACCAGGTCAATCAAAGACCCCGTCGCCGATTGCCCCCCCTCGTTGAGCCACATCTCCGGAATCATGGCGCCGTAATAGGGACCCCAAACACCACTGATAAACCTTGGAAAAGACGATACAGCCATGTGGCACGAGGAAGTTCCTCCAATCAGCGCGATTGCGTGGTCAAACGGATTTTTTCCTTTCTCGGAATCCCCGAGAACGGAGCCGAGCGACCCAATGCCCCCAGCATGGGCATCGATTATGCCGACTCCAACGGGAATCCCCTGAGGCAACCCGAGCTCTTCGGCCGCGTCCCTCGTCAACCCCCCTGCAGGCGCCCCCATCGGCTGAGCAAAGGGAGGAACTCGCTCCCGATAGAAGAGATCTGGGATGCCGATTTCTTCAAAGAAATCTCTACGATATTTCCCAGAGGTCCCCTCGTGGCCGAGGTATGTCCACTTGCACACGCTGGTGCAGAGACTTCTCACGTCGTTCCCCGTACTTCTGTAAACCATGTAATCCGCCAGGTCCATGAACTTTTTGGCATTCTTCCACGTATCCTCTGAGTTCTCCTTCAGCCACATCAACTTGGGAGGTTCCATCTCGGGGGATATCCTTCCCCCAACGTATTTCAGAACCTCATGGCCGGTCTCGTTGATTATCTCGGCCTGGCGGGTGGCCCGATGATCCATCCAGACGATGATGTTCTGATTCTGTCTTCGGGTAGGGGAGACGGTGATCGGCCTGAATCCCTCACCGAGGGCCACCAGGGAACAGGTTGCGTCAAAAGAGACGCCCTTGACCCCTCCGGGCTCAATCCGTCCCTCTTTCAGACATGCGCGCGTGGCCTTGCCTGTTGATTTCCAGATATCCTCCGAGGATTGTTCGACAAAGTCGGGCTCGGGCCTCCAAATCCTGATTGGACGCTCCCCCTTGCCTCTCATTTCCCCCCGCCGATCAAACGCCCCCACGCGCACGCTGTTTGTGCCGACGTCAATGCCCAAGAAAATCCTTTCCATACGCCTCCACTCTTAATTCTATTGAGCTTTAGGTTTTCAACTATTCGGCTTGTTGCTCAAACCCCCTGGAGCGAATATGAAAGAATTTTTGTTAACCATTCTTGATGATCTCGTAAAAAGTCAAAATTCGATGGCAAAGTAAAAAGCTCCAAATTCAAGACGCGCAAATCATGAGGAATGAGGTGTACTTGCAGTACGCTGCAGTGACGAAGGACGCAGCGCAACGCAGAAGTTGGACTTTTTGCGAAGCCATCATTCTTAGTGAAGCGAACTTTAGAATGGTCAAAAATTCTTTTCGGAGAGCGAAAGGGGGTGTGGGCAACAACCTGTATTACACCAACCTCAATTCCATGAGGGACTCCTTAAGCTCAGCTGCTTCTTCATCTGATAAATTCCTGTTAGGTTCTCTCACGCCGCCAACTCTTATCCCTCTCAATTCCAACGCTTTCTTAAACGAGGCAATCCCCCCTTTTGCCAAAACTTCTATCAACTTGTCTATAGATAACTGATATTCTCGAGCCTTCTGAAGTTCTCCTCTATCAAAAGCCTGATAAATTTTGACAAAAAGCTCGGGAAAGACAGACGCGTTCCCTGAAACTATCCCTCTGACCCCGGCGGATAGACTGGCTAGAATAAGGGCGTCACACCCAATAAATACGGAACATCTATCTTCCGCAATTCGAATATAGTCCTGAACCTGGAATATGTCACAGTTACTCGTTTTCACACCCACAACGGTCTCTATTCTATCGATGAGCCTTCCAAACAAATCGGGGCTCAAGTTATTTCCCGTGCATTCCGGAATATTGTAAATGAACAGGGGAAAACCGGGAACGGTATCTGCTATTCTCACAAAATGATCAAATATCGCCTCGTCATCCAGATTGTAATAGTAAGGAAGGACTATTCCAGCTGCATCTGCGTCAATATCACGACAATGCTTTGTTAGTTCAATTGTTTGTTCGGCCCTTATACAACCTGTCTGTATTATGACTGGAACCCTTCCATTCACATGAGCTACCAAGGCTTCAGCAATTGATTTTCTCTCTGACGTGGAGAGCAGTGGCCCTTCACCTGTCGTTCCCAACGCAAAAATACCATCAGCCCCCCCTTCAATAATGAAATCGCAATATTCACGGATTGCTGCTGGATCAATATTGTTTCCCTCATCCTTTAGAGGTGTCACAATAGCAGATACTGCGCCCTCCCATACTGGCATATTTTTATCCCTCATTATTTCCCTCCAAAGATCTGGCAAATTCCCTCGCCCGCTCCAAATCCTCTTGGGTATCGACACTCAGGGGGATATAGTCCTTTGTTAGTGTTACCTTTATTTTGAACCCATTTTCTAACGCTCTTAACTGTTCAAGGCCCTCAGATCTTTCTAGAGGAGTGGGCTTTAACTGAGAAAAAGTGAGGAGAAAGGGTTTCTGATACGAATATATTCCAATATGTTCAAAAGCACGGTGTCCTTCTTCATGCCTCGGATAGGGAATGAGGGAGCGTGAGAAATAGAGAGCAAACCCCGATGCATCAGTTACGACCTTTACCACGTTTGGATTGTGAAAATCTTTCTTATCTATTTCGTGCATCAGAGTACACATAGGAACGTCTCTATCTTCTATAAGTGGATTGACAACCTCATCTATCATTCCCGGTTTTATGAATGGTTCATCGCATTGAATATTTACCACGACTTGAACATCCAAATCTTCTGCCACCTCTGATATTCTGTCTGTTCCCGTTAAATGATCTTTTGACGTTAATATTGCTTTACCACCGAAGTTCTCCACAGCCTCCTTAATGCTTTCGTCATCAGTTGCAATGATGGCATCATCCAGAATAGAAGACTTTATTGTATTTTCATACACATGCTGGACCATTGGCTTTCCATTGATATCTGCCAGCGGTTTACCCCTTAACCGGGTGGAATCGAATCTTGCCGGAATTATTCCTATTGCTTGTTTCATATTATCTCCTTCCGCGGACCACTATTGAATTTCGCATTTTCCCTCGCTCTTTTTATCATCAAATTTCTATCGAGAATCTTAATATTCTTCACAATCCACTCTCTCATCTGTTTCCCTTTTGCCGTTTCCTGGGGATAGGAGAGGAAATCCAGATGAATTCCCAATGCTTTGGACACATCAAAAGCTACGATTGGCCAGACGTTCCCCAGATCACCGAGTATTGGCAAACTGCCCTCCAAACGCGCAAAACCTGACATTTCCATCCTGAAGGGTATTTTGAACGTTTTTGTCTTCGGGAGCCCTTTATTTATACTTTCTTGTACATTACCCATGCTTCTTTCCATTTGCCATACCTTCTCTAAATTTGGATCGAGATCAATTCTGACTAATGTCTTATCCCGTAAACTGAATGTTTGCATACCGTCCCATGCTGACCAAATTCCATGACCTGTATATGTCTCAAATGGGCCATCGTGAATTTCCTGTGTGAGAGCAACACCAGATTCAATGATAATATTCGCTTCGGAGAGCATGTGAGCGATTATTTCAGATCTTTGCTTCAAGGAAATACTGTCTCCTATTGAAAGCCCGACCATACCACCTCCGATGAGTTGCGGAACAGAAACAATAACTGGCACATTCTTGTCTGCGCCTGCTCCTATTATTGTCCGCTTATCCGCCCCCAATCCTGCTATGTATTCAAAGGGTTTCCCTTTAAGCCTAGCTAGTAATTCCACTTCACGGGCAATCCTCTCGGTCCGAGGCCCCATAGGATATCCCATGTTTCCTGCTGCTTTTATGATTGTATCTCCTGGGGCACGTAAAGCACTTTCAATCAGATCGATGTCGATTACCATCTCTCCCTTTATCCCATTAAGCGTTTCTCCATCCATAAGTGTAACTTCGAATAGTGATCCTTTGGGGAGAATGTCTTCGCTAACTCCAAGGGTATCCGCCCTCACTCGTTTCACCCTGTCGAGACTCCCAGCCATTTCATGTGCTATCACGGCAGAGCTCGTTATGACGCCATCTACAATACCTTTGTCCATAAGCTCTGCTACAAGAGTTGTAACCCCCTCGTGAATATTCGGCCCACTTCCTGTGACTACAACGATTCTACCGCCGGCCTCTTTGGACTCCACTATTTTCGTCACAACAGCATCTATTCTTTCCTTTGTGGGTACATCCAGTTCCTGATAGAGTTGTTCAATCAGCCTATCATCTCTATTCATCTTTTCCCCCCGGAATGCATTCCGTATCAACCTTGATAGCCAGCCAATCGAGGTATCCAGAGAACTGTTTCGGGCAAATAGGTAACGGTAAATAGTGCAATCAGCTCAAAAGCGATAAATATTATCATTTCCTTAAACACGTCCGTGAGAGGTGTCCCGCTGATTGCGCTTGTAATAAACGCAGTTTCACCAAAAGGGGGTGTATCCAACGCTATCATTAAATTGAAAACAGTAACCACGCCAAAGTGAACGAGATCGATCCCTGCAGCCTCAACGAGGGGTAAAACGATTGGAACGACAATGAGTAGTATTGCTGATACGTCAATGAAACAGCCTAAAATCAGAAAAAGTACATTAAGCGAAAGAAGCACAGTCCACTGACTCTTCATCAGGCCCAGATTGATAAAACCACTAGTGATTAATGCCGGTATCTCTTCCCTCGCTACCACATAACCAAAGATAAAAGCGCTGGCAACAATAAAGCTAATAAATCCAGTACTTACAACAGTTTCAATAAACACTTTGTGAACTGCCTTTATCCCAAGTGTACGATACACGACCAGTGAGAGAATCAGCACATAGACACCGACTACACCTGCTGCCTCTGTTGGAGTGAATACACCGCCATAAATTCCACCCAGCAGAATCACAGGGGCTAGAATAATAAGAAACGATTTGAGAAAAACCCTCAGGAATTCTCTCCATGAGACCCAATTCTCTGCGGGGTATCTTCTCTTAACAGAGAGTATGAAGACCAATACCATGAGGACACCGCCGAGGATAAAGCCGGGGATTACCCCTCCAAGGAAAAGATATCCCACAGACGCACCTGAGAGCATTGAGTAGATAACCATCGGGATACTTGGAGGGATAATTGGGCCAATGGTGGCGGAGGCGCAGGTAACAGCACATGCGAAAGGGCCATCGTACCCCGCATCCTTCATGGCCTTTATCTCTACAGCACCGAGACCAGCAACGTCAGCTATTTCAGAACCTGACATTCCTGCGAAGATGATACTTGCAACGATATTCACGTGGCCCAATCCCCCCCTGAGGGGACCGACGAGGACCTTTGCAAAATCGAAAAGCCGATCGGTCAATCTCGAGGCATTCATGACTTTTGCGGTGAAAATGAAAAGGGGAACAGCGAGCAGAACGAACTGATTCTCAAATTGGATAACCATTACATCCATGACTGTTGAGAGATCTATATCAGATATTAGTAAATAAAAAACCGAACTGATGAACATCCCGAAAGCAATGGGATATCCCAGGGCAAATATTACAAGAAACACGATAAGCCAAATCGCTACTGCCACGGTAGTGCCTCCTCGCGAGATACACCCTTGCCCAAGAGCTCTCGTATGTTCGAAACAATGTCCCGGGAATTATGAATAAGAATGAGGCAGATGAATAGCGGATAGCATAACAGGAGGTATGTCCATGGTATTCTCAAAGCTGATGCTTTTATCCGGTAATTCCATATGGTATATCTTATGCTTGGAATCAATATAAAAAGGATCGCAATGTTAGTTAATATATCAAAAAACGTATCAACAAAGAGCCTTCCCCTCTTTGGAAATTTGCGGTAGAAAATATCAAATCGTATGTGTTGGTTATACCTCTTCGCTAGTGCGGCTCCCAAATAGATAACCCAAACAAAGGTGTAAATAGACAGCTCAAAAAATTTTGGCGTGGGCATATTGAGAACATACCGGGAAAAAACCTCTATTGAAACGGAAATAATGAGCAGGCAAAAAATCAACGTCGTGAGATGAACCTCTACCAAATCCAATATCTTCTTACTGAATCTTCTCATATCCCCTGCTCCATGTTGAAAAAAGGCAGATGCCTTGGGAAAGGCTAAACCCTTTCCCAAGGCATCTGTACACAGTCCATCTCAGTCCACACTTTGAATCTTTGCGTACATGCCTTTACCCCAACGTTTGTCGAACTTTGCTTGGCTGTAGAACTTCTGTGCATGCTCCATAAAAGCCGTTTTGTCCGGAATTACCACCTCCATACCGAACTCTTTTTGAAATTTACCCAACAAAGAGGCTTCCTGTCCCAATACAATTTGGTTCATTTGAAATCGGGCAACTTGTATCGCATGCTTAATATATACCCGGTATTTATCGGGCATTTCCTGCCAGAGCTTTTCAGTTATGATTGGGGTGATATAGCCCAGCATATGGTCCGTAAGAACAATATAGTGAGTCACCTCATAAAACTTTGCTGAATAGTCAGTGGGAAGTGGATTATCCTGTCCGTCTATCGTTCCGGTCTTCAGGGCCATGTAAACCTCACCAAAGCCAAGTGGCGTTGGGCTGGCTCCTAAGGCTCTTCCCACATCGAGCCAAGCTTCTACGTTCGGCATTCGCAGCTTAATCCCCTTCAAATCCTTAGGATGTTTGACGACACCCGCCTTTTTCGTCAAATTGAGCTGTCTCGTGCCGAGATACCATACATCCAAAACCCGAATACCGGACCTCTTGGCGAGGTTCCTCCAGTATTTTTGCCCAACAGGACCCATAAGCACTCTGTACATATGATCGAGGTCTCGATAGAGATAGGCAACCTCCAACACCCCAATTTCGGGGTAGCTTGCCAGGTCTGCGAACCATGACGCACTTGCATCACTCGTCATCTCCAATGACCCCTTCATAACACCCAAGATCCCCGTCTTTTGATCTGCAAGCTGGCCCGAATGAAAGACCTTGGCCTTTATCTTCCCACCACTCAGATTATCAACGACTTCACCAAACGTTTTCATTGCAATGGTCTGAGGCTCGTTCGGGCCCGCCACGGTATTGAAGCGAAGGGTGTAGGTCTTCTCCTCGGCGAGACAAACGCCCATGCTGAAGACAAACGTAAGAATCACAACGCTGGCAATGGGGAATAATCTCTTTCTGTAATTACTCATAGCAATCCCTCCTTAGTCTTTATGTTGGTAGGATGTCGGACCCTACCGAATCGTACCGGTCGTTCCTGTTCTTCTCAACATGCGGTCCTTTGCAAAGGAATAGACATCACCTCCTTCCCTCTGTTGGAAGATCTTCCTTGAATGGATATCACCTCCTTTCTTTCATCAGAGGATTTCTCTCAAGCCCCTGATTCTAGATCTCTACAGATTGCAAGCAGTTCAGTCACCCGCCTGTCGGTTGTTGAAGCCTGAATATCGGCCATAACGATATCGCAGGGCGCGAGTTCATTGCGGATCTTGGCCATATCTCCCTTAATGACCGCGATTGGAGCATCATGCAGTGTTGTCGGGGAATACATAACTGCTCTTCGCGTCGCAGGGAACGTCTTTTTCACCTTGACCATGTCAGACGTCATACCCATATCCAAATAGCCCAGATTAGGCAACCCGTTCAATGCTTCAATGTAGGGGGTTATATCCCAGTTACACGTATGCACGCCAAACCGTTCGAAACTGAGGGCAATCCTCTTATCGTAGGGAAAGACAAACTCGAGATAGGCTTCAGGCGACACCATATTGAGCGTGCAGTTGCTCACGCTGAACTGATTGATGGAGAAACCCGATTTTCGCTGCCCCTCCTGTACCATTTCTGCGAGTCGAATCATCACGTCGCAGATCGTTGAGAAGAAATCGTGGACGAACTGAGGTCTATCATAGATATCAAGAAATATATCCTGTCCTCGGATGTGAAAGGCGTTGTTGAGAACCCCTTGCCAATTCAAGTAGCCGTGTATCCTTCCCCACTCGGATTCAATAGTATCCATCTGGCGGAAAAGCTCTTCTACAAAAGGGCCCTCAAGGAGCGTTTCTCCATCTAACCTTTCAATCTCTCTTGGTGAGAGTTTTTTCCCCGGATCAAGAACAGGCCACCGATCTGTAGTATAAATAAGAGGTATACCAAATACCCTCGGAACAACATATGCTCCATAACATCCTGAAATTGTTGCTAAATCATCTTCATACGAGACGTCCCAGTAGGAGACGGTGGGAAAGGCATTGGCCAATTCAGCCTTCATCATCTTGAGGCTCTCATATCGATAGAAGGGATCCTGGTGCCACCGTTCAGAAAAATCAATTCCACACCGTCTCTGGAACCATGCTGGCTCAAAACCAAGGGATACCCTCATGTCCGATTCAGTTCCGTCAGCTGGCTCCCTCCGAGCAGGTGCACTTATGGGTATATGGTTACGTAACGGTAAAACCGCGCTCAACCGTTCTCCTGGTATATGTGGTCAATATATTTGTTGAAACAGAACAGATACAGTAACACGTTTAGATCAGTAACCCATACCCAAGTCTTTTCGATATCTCATTCCCTGCAGAAACCACCAGTTCTGCAATCTGCGGAATCCGATCAGGGGTAATGCGTTGGGAAGGTCCAGATGCGCTTATGGAAGCGAATACCATCCCACTTGAATTTCTTATGGGTGCACCGACACACCTCATACCATCTTCATGCTCCATATTATCCACAGCATACCCTCGCCGAGCGATCTTCCGAAGATCTTCTAACAGGAGAGCCTTATCAGTTATCGTATTCTCCGTGAACCTCTCCAATCCCTTTGTGTGAACTATCCTCTCAATATCATCTTCAGGGAGGAACGCTAGAATCGCCTTTCCAACAGCGGTACAGTGGAGGGGAGCTCTTACGCCGATGACCGAATAGGTTCGCAGGCGTTTTGTCGATTCAAAGCACTCAACATAGAGGACCTCTCCGTTATCCAACACAGTGAGGTGAACCGTCTCATCGAGCTCCTCATTGAGCGCTTTCAAGAAGGGAATCGCCACCTTTCGAATTTCGAGGTTAGCTCGGGCTCTGTTCCCCAATTCAAAAAGTTTGGTGCTGAGGTAGTACCTACTCCTGTCACCATCCTTCTCGAGAATTTTCTCTTGAACGAGTGTCGTCAGTATTTCGTGAATACTGCTCTTTGGGAAGTTCAATCTCTTGCTGAGTTCGGTAACACCCATACCCTCTTCACTGTTGAATGATTCAAGTATCTTAATGCTACGCCAGACTGATTTAACAACCCCTTTTTGATGACCCTGCGTGTCGGGGTACCGTTGAATCCTCTTTTTCGCCATATGGAAGACCCTCAAAAAACCTTTGTTCGGATATGTGAACAGCGTTCGAATCGTATTCTTCAATTATCATGGCTGCTAACGAATGTCAAGAAAATTCTCGATGGTTCCCCTCGTTAGGTATTCGTGATATTTTGTTTGACATCTCGATTCAGCGCGCAACAATGGGGAAGATTTGCTCCCGAATCGGGATTGTTGACCTAAGTCAAGGACCTCCCTGGGAAAACGGGTAACGTTAAACTGCTTAAGCCAAGTGATTTCTTAAAGAGGAGTCACCCCATGCCCACGGTAAATCCCACAACCCGTGTCCACCTATTCGGGTCTTTGCTGAGTGGCCTGGCGGATCATTGTAACCACCCGATTCAATTGGAGCTGAAAAACCCATCCCCTTTATCCGAGGTTCTGGTTCTCCTCCCAATTCCGCCGGCGAGGGTACAGGTGGCCATGGTTAACCACAGATCCGTATCCCGGGATCACATCGTTCACCCAGGGGATCGGGTGGCGCTCTTTCCCAGAGAATATGCTTTTTTTGCTGATTGGAAAGACTTCCGATTCTGACGCAACGCTCCCCATGGAAGAACCATTGGGGCTAAATCAGCGGGTGATAGTGGTAGGCATAAATTCTAACCGCCCACATATCCACGACTTCCTTCAAAAGATGTAAGAAGATAGGGCAATTTTTTCGTCTGAGAAGAACGGCCCACGCACGTCAAGGCTCTGTAATCCATTCAACGTTTGTCATCGATTCTGGGTACGTACGGTCTGACAGCTCTCCCACAGTAGTCCCCTTTGTCGTAATACTGGTAGTCTTGGATACAAGGATCGTAGGATTCGCGAGCCCACTCCTCTCCCTCATAGACCTCGCGTACGAAATAGGTCTTGGCGGGATATAAGTCCGGAATATGGCCGTAGTAAGGATGAAGTTGCCCAGCGGCCTTGCGCTTTGACCACTTGAGGTGGTCCTGGGCAAACAGAGCCACTGCCTCGCCGGTCCGGTCAGCGCCACCTTTACAATGGATGAGAATAGGACGTGGCAGGTTCTTGAAGGCATCGAGGAGGCTGAGAAGGTCGTCTCTGTGGGGGAGACGGGCTGCAGACATCTTTATATCGGCTAGTTCTAGTCCCAATTCTCGAGAGATTGCAACCTCCTCCTCGTACCAGACCTGACCTGGGCTCGCTCCCCGGAGGTTAATGATGCTTTTGATCTTGTACTCCTCGGCAATATCCCGCACATCATCCCACGTGGGCTGAGCAGACCGATACATCACCTTATCCTTCACTGTATGAAAGTTGAGTGGGTCGTAGGTATAGAGTAGGTGCTTTATGGTCGCGCAGGAAGGTAAGAGGAGGGATAGGAAAACGACCGATAGAAGCCCAGGGGTAGGCTTAAGTTCTTTCCATGACTTCTTAATCAGTTTACCTCTTGTCATAAGTAGTCTCCTCATGTTTGGGATTTCATGGCTAACAAGTATGGGGTCACATTCTCAGAAATCACTTGATATCGCTTCAACCTTTTCCTTTAAACTCTCAAAAAATAGAACCGTTGCTTTTTCTTTTCTTCTCAGCACCCTTAGGCCCTTCCTCTAAAGACATCTTGCCCCCGGCTAAGTGACTTCTTCCGAAATGTGATCTATGGCCGCTACATACGCGTCCGCCAACCCTTCCATATCTTCTTTGGCCCTAGCCAAATCATCATCGTTATCGATAAAAAAGGGTTCTGCGATCACACAGGGCGCATTTGTATAGCACAAGAGGTAGCCGCCTCGGTCTTCGGTTGTCTTTGGCTTTATTCCTCTATCGCGAAGTTTCAGGTGTCCCACAAGATGGGTGAGGAGAAGTTCGGCTATTTTCTTGCCCTTTTCAGACCTATGGTAATAGAGGACTTCAGTTCCCGATGCCGTTCCATCAAAGGCATTGCAATGAAGACTGACGATAAAATCCGGGCCAAGTGCGTTTATATCATCCGGGAGCTCCCTATATGTCCGTCTATAAACTCTCTGAACGCTCGTCTTTTCGATTTTCGTCTCAATACGAAGGGCCAAATCTTCATTGAAATCAAACTCAGTGAGATTTGCGTTGGTATTCTCAGCCCCCGGGGACCTTTTCTTATGGCCAATGACTAAAGCACAAAGCTTACTCATGAGATCTCAACCTCCTTCAAGCAGGACCTATTTCAACTTCTTATTTATCCATACCCAATCGGCCGGAAGCTTGCAAGCCTAGATTTCCCGTTATTTCAGCGAGAACGTGCAAGAGGTGAGCCCTGTCGGATGATCAAGCTTTGCCCTTGTTCAAGCGATTTTGATATCCTTTACGGTTATCTCACCGTGTTCAATCGTGATCTCCCGGGCCCAATCCTTACCGGGGGAATCGTCCGAGGCAAGGACGTATCTTATGCCGTTCATATTCTCCCACTGATTCGATACGTGTTTGTGTCCAAACAGAACAGCATCAACCCTACAATAGATAGTCCGCATGAGGTCATATGCATCCTTCAATTCCATGAAAGGGTTATTGTGCATAAAAGGATGGTGATGGAAGAACAGCATCTTGATCATATTTGGCGTACTGGGATTCGAGAGTATCGTGTCGAGTGCAGCCAGTTGTCCATTTCCAACCTCCCCGCTGGCAAAATCAAAAGGGTGCTCAGTCTCTAAGTTGGTATCAAGGCCTATGAGCATGATACGGTCGCTATTCTCCTCCAAGATATTAACCACCGGTGTATTGTCCCCGGTAAATGTCCCGCCCTGCTGCAGAGGCTTCGATAGCATCTCATCAAATCGCTCTGCCCGCTCCTGGCTGTAGAAATTGCCGGCAGCGCCAAAGTCATGGTTCCCGGGACTTATAAGGATGCGGCCCATGAATTCTTTCAGGGCATCAAGAGCTCGCTCATACTGCTCCTCATGCCCGTCATCAACAATGTCACCCGTCACGATCAGGTGGTGATCAGGGTACTGTTTCTTGATATACCCCAGAGTTTTTGTGGCTTCACTGTTGTCCTTCTTCCTCCGATGGAAATGAAGATCGCTCAAATGAATAAACTTCATTGTTATCCCCTCCCTTTACGATATTTGTTTTTGACATGCCTTCTAAAAGCTTCCCCCTTTGCTGATCAGAGCTTATTCATGAGGCAAAATGGGCTTTTCTTTCACCGAAACTTCCTCCTTCGCAATCCGGATTCGCGCTCCTGCTTTTCCAGGTACTGAGAACCTGTCGATTTGGCCTTATCAAAGGCTGAAGTACATAGGTTGGGGTGAAGTCTCCTTTTGACCTTTACAATAAATAAAGTAAGAGTCAAGCGTAGATTCGACCCTTTTTTTCCACGCGAAGTTGTTGTCAATTGATGCCTTGATTTAGGGGGTGGGCAACAACACCTCAAGGCCTCCCCCCATTTGCCTCTACTCTGCAAAGACACGCCACTTGGTTCGCTGGTGCCAGGAACCGGAGAGCTGAGGTGTCTGAGGATAGTTGACATGGGGCAATATTTTGCGGATCTCCCTGTGCCAGCCCCTGTAGGTGGCAGTGTCCGGCAGGCTCTTGAGAGTCTGCAGCGCCGCGTAGGTGAACGCTCCGCTTGGCCGTTCATTGAACCAAGCGTCGTAGCTGTACTCGTCGTCCTTGCAACCAGAAAACAAAACAGCCGCGGCCCGGATCTTCCCGCTGGCCTTAATTTTCTCCACTCGCCGAGCCCTCCTTAAGCGAACTTCATCACCTTTGATGTAGAATTCCGGTGCCAGGAACCGGATCTTCTGAAAGTTCCAGGAATCGCTTTCAGTTCCCGGCATGAAGTTGCACGCCCTAGTCACAGTCCCTGAATGGCACGAGTCGCTGATGACAATGATCCTGGCCCCGTGCTTTCGTTCGCTGAAGATCTCGAAGAGCTCGTCGTCTGTCAGGATCTGGCCCTGGCTGATATCGTGAGGGCATAGAGCCTCATCGCGGCCGTCCACCTCTTCATCATCTTCATCAGGCACCCAGGTGCCGTGGCCCGAGTAGGTGATGACAGCGATATCGTCCTGGCCTGTGTCGCCCACGATCTTCGAAATGGCTTCGACCATATTACTCTTGGAGGCTTCCCCGTCGAGAAGCGATGTTGTCTGGAATCCGCGGGCCTCCATGATCTCTCTCCAATCATTTGCGTCGTTGACGCACCCGGAGAGATCATTACCTGTGCCGGGGTAGTCGTTGATTCCAATGTGAAGTGATCGCTTCATTGCTCCTCTCCTTTCTTTTTAAGTACAAACGCAAGATTTCGAACAGATTCTCATTGTAAATAGAAAACACTGATAACCATTATTTGCCCGTCCCCCTTAATCTTAATGGCATCCAGCACTAACGTATGAGTCGTTCATGACCCCCATTTTTAGTGACGTTCAATGTTTTGAATTTTTTTCACAGCATCGCAGATTATATCAACGGCTTTATCAATTTCCGCTTCGGTTGTCATCCTGCCAGTGGTTAATCTTAAGGTTCCTTTGGCCCAATCCAAAGATACGCCCATGGCTTTGAGCACATGGGAGACTGCCACAGAGTCTGAATGGCAGGCCGCACCTGCAGATGCGGCCACTTCTGATCCGATCTCATCTAGTATTTTATTCGCTTCCAAGTCTAGGAATGAAATGCTCAGGGTATTGGGCAATCGGTTATCCGGGTGACCATTGAGCTTTACCTGGCTGCATTCTTTTTTTATTCCTTCATAGAGCCGGTCGCGCATATTGTGCATATGTTTCATGTTCTTGGCCAGATCGCGTTTGGCGATCTCACAGGCTCTTCCCAACCCGACAAACTCCAGAACATTTTCAGTACTGGCCCGCATTCCTGTCTCTTGGCCGGCACCGTGCAGAAATTTTTCAAGTATGACGCCATTGCGGACATAAAGCGCACCGACTCCCTTTGGCGCATATACTTTGTGACCGGCCACGGATAGCAGGTCAACGCCTAATGTGTCGACTCCTACCGGAATTTTCCCGACGGACTGGGCCGCATCCGTATGAAGAATAATGCCGCGATCTTTTGTAAGATCAGCGATTTCTTCAATGGGTTGAACGGTGCCCACTTCGTTGTTGGCATGCATGATGGTAATCAGGATGCTCTTTTCTTTAATTGCATCCTTTACTTCCGCCACCTTGACTAGGCCAGTTCGTCAACAATTAGATAGGTAACCTCAAACCTGGTAGTTTCCAGGTACTCGCAGACTTCAAGCACGGCCGGATGTTCGATCTGGGAGGTAATGATATGATTGCCCTTATCGCTGAAAGTCTGAGCGATGCCTTTAATGGCAAAATTGTTAGACTCGGTACCCCCACTGGTGAAAATGATTCCTTCAGGTTGGCAGTTTAGCAAAGAACCGATTTCCTCGCGGGCTTTCTTCAACGCCTGTTTAGGCTTAATGCCATACCAGTGGTTGCTCGAAGGATTACCGAATTCTTCTTCGAAAAAGGGCCGCATGGCCTCAATCACCGCCGGATCATGCGGAGTTGTCGCGTTATAATCAAGATAGATAGGTTTGGGCATTTTATTTTAGCTCCTTTGTGGTTATAATGTCTCATAATTATTTTTTCGGGATTTAGCAAAAAAATCCTCGCCTTTAGCGAGGATTTCAATATAACAAATCAAGAATTCCAATGCCAGCCTGCCATCGCTAGCACCCAGGAAAGACTGACGAACAAACTGTAGCGTTTGCCCCAGTTCCGTACTTAATTGAAGAAACTATTGATCTATTTCCGTCCCCTTATTTCATCCTAGATAATAATCGACTAATCAAATAATTTCTGAATTATTTAAGGACGTCTGACTTGCCCCCAATAGTGATACCAATCTTTAAGTTAGTCTTTGGACTATCTGCCTGTCTA
>JABAOH010003323.1_pt1 | contig 58443 bp, 50 predicted proteins | sample 7062181 | NCBI WGS metagenome assembly JABAOH01 (sample SAMN14538630, study PRJNA623070) | marine sediment metagenome | biome: marine biome [ENVO:00000428]; feature: marine pelagic biome [ENVO:01000023]; material: deep marine sediment [ENVO:00002113]; isolation source: pool of 5 deep marine... | reverse complement strand
GATCACAGCAGGAGTACATACTTGACAGGCGCTTTCTATGGAAGCGGGAGCGTGGTGAGGAAGCCCACAGAGCCTCCCTATCTGCTTCCGCGCAATTGAAGTTAGCGAAAGATTTCTGAGGATCATGTCCGGATTCACTTCATTCGTCCCACCGCGTCGCCTCTTTTATCTCATGATAATTCTATGCACAAGCGCGGCCTCATATGCGGTGCCTCAGGTGAACCAACGCGGATTCATCGATTTATCACAAGCGAGGCTGGAGGAAATCGAGAAGCTCGAGGCAAGGCTGAGCGCGAATCTGGACATGCCTGCTGAAAGGCAGGCAGTCTTGCACCAATGGTTGATAGAGCTTTACGTATCCGTTGGCAGGCTGAACGATGCAATGGAAAGTTTCGAAAAGATCCTTTCCTTTTACCCTTACGACGTTAGAATCCGCAACATGTATGCGGAGTTTTTAATCGATAAACTCAAAGACACCCAGAAGGCGCACGAGATCCTGCGCGATTCCATCGCATACGGCAGACACACCGCTGCGGCGTCGGACCTCATGGGACAAACCTTTTTCCTCCTCGGAACTCTCCAATATTCCCTGAAGAGCTACGAGAGAGCGATCGGAAATCTCGAAGAGGCCCGTTTGCTCCTTGGCGAGGAGGTCACCTCACCTGTTTTGAGAACCCTCGGGCGAAGCTACTATCTGCTTGGTAAGTACGATGATGCGGCGGACGTTTATCTCGAGCTCATTGGTAGGGAAAAAGGTTTCAATTCGGAAGATATCAACTTTCTCGAAACATTCCTGATCCAGACTGAAAAATACCGCGAAAAATCGATCTCAGAAACAGTTGCCATCGCCGTGACGAGTGAGAATCGCCGGCAGAGAGAGCGGCACGAGGCGTTGGGAGCAGAGATCGTTTCCATTGTTTCGCAGGACGGCTTTCCAATCGAAGGCACGTTGTATCGGGGAACCGGGTCGGGCGCCGCTCTGTTCGTGCCGGATTTGGGCCATACGCGGCTCTCATTTGACGTATACGCACAGTTAGTCAGGATTGCAGGTATCAATGCTCTAACCATCGACCTCCGCGGCCATGGGGGAAGCAAGAACGATTCACTCCGGTCCAGCGAGGATTTAGCTCCATCCGATTTAGCGCGCTTCCCAGGGGACATCGCTTCCGCCCTCCATTTCATGACGAACACCCTGGTATCTTCTGGAGACGAAATCGTCATCGTTGCAGAAGGGAGCAGCTGCGGAGTGGTAGAGGAAGCTATTTACCGGACTGACATCGCGCCTGCCGTTCTATACCTATCCCCTTCGTTCGATCTCAACAGCCGGGAGCTCTATAATGCCATCGCTTTCCGCCGGGACCGGCCGATCTTGTTCATATACAGCGCCGAAGACATCGTTGCAGCCAGATCTTACCGCTACTTTATCGACGTGAAACCGTTCAGCCATCTCGAAACTTACCCGTTAAAGAATGCAGGTCACGGCGTCGAAGCGCTCAAGATGGAGCCAAAAGCCCTGACCGTTATAGAGAAATGGATAACCGAGCGCGTTCAGCTCCAGCTCGAAGAATAAGATCCGCGATTTAAGAAAATCTACTCCCGCTTTTCCAGGGTCGTTTTGCAATCGGTTCTCCTGGCGACCAGGGCCGGAGGGAAATACCACTTTGCAACTTACTGAAAAATAATCACCTACAGAATCACCTTACAATCCCCGCTGGTATAGTAATTGCGTCTTATCATGTATCATGATAGACCGTTCTTCCCTGAGATTTCTCATCTGGTCGGCCTGCCTCATGACACTAGTCGTGGTGGGTCTGGCGGTTGGATCCTCAGGATCCGCTGCGAGGCACCAAGTGCCCGATGCCGTCCCGCCAGGGGCGAGCGGTTCCCCGAGCCAAATGGAAAGCAACGTGGCTGCGGATTCGACCTTGTCGATCGCCCACTTGCTCAAGTCGGCCCGAGAAGCCGCAGAGTGGCGCAATTTCTCAAAGGCAGAGGCGCTTTACCGGGCCATCCTGATCCGTGAGCGGCAAAACTTGGATGCGATTCTCGAACTCGCCGCTGTTTACGAAGCAACGGGGAAGCTCGAGCACGCAAGAGGGCTTCTTCTGCGCGCATCCGTCCTTCGCCCTCAAAACCGGGCGATCCTCGCTAAGAGCGTTGAAATCACTACCCAGCTCTCTTCGACCCTTCACCTCGAGGTTGACTCGCTCATCGCCAGGGGACAATGCGAGCTGGCGATCCCAAAACTTTCCATGCTGCTCACAATGGAGCCAGAGAATTCTGAACTTTATTATAAAAAGGCGCTCTGCCATCTCGAGCTTAAAAGACCCGAATTCGCGATTCAGGTGATCGACGATGCTCTCAAGCTAGAGCAGAATGAAGCGTATTACAAACTTCGGTCTCAAGCACACGAGCTCTTGCAGAAAGAGCAGATCACAGACCTCATCCGCCAAACGATACAACTAATGAGGCGCGGCTCGCCCAAAGATAAGGAGGCCGCCCTGGAGTTCATTGGGAAAATTCTCAAGATCGACCCGGAACAGGAATGGGCCAAACAGGCGTTCCTTCGCTTGACCAGTGGCGAGGAAGATATTGAAAGTATAACAGAAGAAACCGAACTCCCCGATGAAGTAGCCGCACAAGCAAGTTCTCGACTCGGCAGGGCCAGGAGAGACGTGCTCGATGCACTCAGCGATGTTATGGTGAGCAGGGAAATTCTCCTATCTCTATCGATCGCTCTGTTTCTGGGCATCGCCATTTTAGCATATGAGAAACTCAAGAACTTCGCATTGCAGCCGCCCTTATCAGGCAGGCTTTCTTACTTCAGCTTGAAACAGGTCCTCACTCTTCTCAACGCGGACGCTCGGACCGGCGTTATAAAAGTCCGCTCAAAGGGACTCAAAGGAGAGATCTACTTCGAAAACGGGGAGGCCCGCCATTGTGAGGCGGGTAAGTTGAAGGGAGTTGATGCGCTCTCCGCGTTGTTGGAGAAATCGCGCGAGGGATACTTCGAGTTTGCAGACGGCCTTTCTTCATTCAAGAAAACCATCGATACTCCGCTGAGCCTCATTTTGATGGGCATCCGAAGGGAAAAAGTCGAAGATAAAAGATCAGCAGCTCATCGCAGACCCAAATCCAAGATGAGAGAGCTTCTGGAGAGCAAGAAATAAAACTCAAAATACGTTGTCGATGGTGGCCAGCAAAGATTCCACATCTTTTGAATCCGGAGTTACGCGCTGAAGAAAGATAATATCCAAGTCCCGCCCATCCGTTTCCATTTCCTCCCAGCATGTTCTAAGAAACCTAATTGTATGATCGATCTCTTCGGGTTGCCTGTCGACCAATGCCAGATAACACATACCGACGCGCTTTCCGCGAATGACCACATCGCCTTTTGTGAGCGCTGCATGAAATCCTTCGAGAAGCTCGTAAAGTAGCGATGCTTCGCTGCCTGTCGATGCGCTGTGATTGATGATCTCGCATTTCAGAAGATCCATGCTTTTGCCCTGTAACCGCGTCATTTCCCTCACACGCTTCATGGGAAGGGTGAAATCTTTTCTGCGATCGTATGAGGGAAGTATGGGCAAATCGAGGCACACGAGCCGCTCTGCTTCTCTGCCTTCGGTCCAAAGTTTTCCCCCAAGCGCTTCGATAATGGTCCGGCAAGCCCTCTCTTCCAGCTTGAACTCGGTAATGAATGGGATCGGGCAGGCCGACACGCTTGTCGACGGATTCACTCGCCCGGAGCAGGGATTGGCAGCGCCTGACTCGCGATTTTCACCGTTCGACCTAACGACCAAGTGAACTTCCTTCTGGGTGTCGTCCAGCAGCAGTTGCATGACACCGTCACCGCCGCCATTCGCAGTGCCTACTGCCCACTCGAGAACGGTCAAGAGTCTCTCCGGATCCGTAAAGAGATAAATCCGATCACGATCCGATACAACGTTCTCGATCGACGGACCGCCATCAGCCGCCTCCGAATCGAGCGCTTTATCAATGATTTCGCGGACCTCCACGAGTTGCCTCGATACGCATACGCTCCCCAGCATGGTTTGCAGCTGGTTGATCTGCTTCTCAACCAGCGAAACGACGCGATCTAGGTTGCGCTGCCCTATTTTAACGAGATTTTGGCTTTCCCTTGGTCCATCGGCCGACTGCTGCGCGAAAAGCTCATCGAGGGAAAGCCGCAAAGCGGTGATTGGGGTGCGCAACTCGTGGGCGAGTCCGGTAAGAAAGTTCAGGCGAAGTTCGTCCAGCCCTATTCGGACTCCCTCGTACCCTGGACAGGACAACGCGTTCTCTACTGCCAAGGAAAGGCACGAAAGGTCTTTCAGGGGCTTCTCCAGAATTTCTATCACGCCAAGATCGATGGCTCGGGATTGAATATCATCCGTAGGTCCGCCGGTGAGAAAAATGACCGGTACAGCGATGCCAGCTCCTCTGATCAGTTCAATGAGATCGGGACCGCTCATTCCTGGCATCTTGACATCCGAGAGAACGAGATCGGGGGGATCGGTCATGATATTATCGAAAGCCTCTTCTGCTGAAGCGAACGTGCTAACCTGATATTTTTCTTTTTCGAGGTGGCGGGTGAGTACTTCCCGCATTAATTCCTCGTCCTCTACGACGATAATATGCTTCATTGTCCCTCCGCTCAGGCCCTGCACTACGGTCCGGGCCAGCTGCAAAACATAGATGATGCTCCATGAGCAAGGGGGTGTTTGCTGCATACCAATAAGGCAAACTCCATGCCACAGGTCCTCTGCTGGACTCGCGAAAAAGAGCTTTAGAATCAGGGAACTTCCCGTACCCGGAAGGCCTTCAGATTACATTACGGGAAACTTGGGGGAACTCCGATGAATGTTCAGCGAGGAGTAATAGAGAACGCGCCCGGGAAAGCAATCTGCAAATCGACCGCTTCCCGTGCAATGTGGGCTTCGATTGCGGGCATTCACCGTTTTGTTTCCCGTGCCGGAAAACATTCGTCGGTGCCACTGTTGAATTGCCTCTCAATGGATCCATTAGCGCCACCGCCCTTGCGAGCCATCTCGAGAGCGTGGGTAATGGTTAATAAAATATCCGCACGCCGGCCGTGATTGCGAAATCGCTCACGCGCTCTTTCTCCTTGCCGCCCTCCGCCTGGAGGGATCCGAAGAACCCGAAAAAGGTTGATGGCTTGTAAGATCCCTGGATTGCGTATAATTCCCTGAAGGCACCGGAAGTGAGAACATATCCGGTTCCGAGAAACGCTACGTCCACACTTTCGCGAACCGGGAATGAAATCCCCACGTTCACTATCAGGTGGTTCCCGTGCGCCGTCGCTTCATCGAATGTTTCCGGCCCTCGCCATACAAAGGCGGTCGTAGCTGCGCCCAGCAGAATGAATGAGGACAGCGTATCTACCACAGCCCAGCCGAATTCCGCATCGATGCTTCCTGATGCAAACGGAAATACCTCTCGTGATCCCGATCCGGTCCGGAGCCCGGTGAGGAAGAAAACCGACGCTCCCGGCCGCGATACCAGCGTGGCGCGGATACGAAATCGAAAATCGGCGAAGCCGCTCTCGATGCCGCTTACAGAGGAAACTGTGACATAGGGCTGTTCGGCTTGAATTAGGAAGTGAGTTTTGAAACTGTAGCAGGCACGCAGCAAAAATATCGACGCATCCCTTTTGTCGTCCTCCGTGCGGATTATCGTAGCCACCACGGAATTACGGCTTGAAGCCAGGATGAATGAAGATAGGTCGGTTACATCTTCAAAGAGACCGGCGGCTGGAGCCGCCACTGGAAGGAAGAGACACAATAGGACTGCGCTGAAGAGACTGATACCCCTCAACCTGCACGAGCAGTTTGAATATACGTTGGCGACGGGCTTTATTTTACCCCTTCAAGGAGCTGGACCTTTCCCTGGCGAAGAAACTGCACCCAAATGGTCTTTCGGTTCCCCGGCAGGAGATCCTTAGCGATGACTTTCCCGTAATCATTCCACGACCGGTGATGAATTACCTCACCGATCTCGAATTCGAGCTTGTCCGAATATTCTTTAGAATTTTCAATGTCCAAATCCTCGAGAGCGAGTTCTGCTCCACTCTGTGCTTCACGCACCTCCTGGTCTTCAACCTCCTCTTCCGGTATGAAAGGCAAAAATCCTTTGCAACCGGGACACTTCAACCAGACTACGCTCTCGTCGCCCCCCTGCTTAATGATCTTCATCTCGAACTGCTTTTTGCATACCGAGCAGTACTGCTTCATCGTCTTCTCGGTTGTTTCCGGCATCTGCACTCATCCATTGATTAGGAGACTGAAGAACGGCAGCATAATTTTGCTTCGTCCTTGGTGTGATACTTCATACCGCATAGACCACAAACAAAACTTCCATCCAACCGCCCCTCCTCTTCCGCGCGCTTCAAAAGCTGATCGTACTTCACGTATTCTTTTTCTTTCGCCAGCAACCCCGCTTTTTCCTGCTTATCCATAACTATCCTCCTTCAAGGCACGTGGTGAACTGGGATTTCACTCACACTATAGCCGGGATACACAGGATGCAGTGCTTCGAGATGGAAGATACACAATATTTTGTGCAAAACTAGAGGATGCGCTTTCCCAAGTCAAGCACAAAATCCACTCGAAGCAGAAAAGCGGCGAATGCGGCAGCAACTTAACACAATATATCAAAACATTGGAAACTTAGCAAGGGGGGGGAAAATATAACTCGGAAAGTAACGAAATCTAGTTTGATCGAGGCCTTGGTTTGTACTTGAGTTTCAAAATGAAAGCGCTTGTTCGAGATCGGCCCTGAGATCTTCGACATCTTCGATCCCAACGGATAGTCTCACCAGACCATCCGTCACGCCAAGTTTGATTCTATCCTGTTCTGGAATGCTTCCATGAGTCATTGTCGCTGGATGGCTGATAAGACTCTCGACGCCGCCCAGACTTTCTGCGAGCATAAACAGTTTCACTCGTCCCAATACCTTTTCGGCTTCCGCGAGGGAACCGATATCGAAGGAGATTATTCCACCGAATCCCCTGGCTTGGTTCGTTTGAAGTACATGCTGTGGATGATCAGGAAGACCCGGGTAGTATACCTTTTGCGGCCTTGGGTGCCCGGCTATGTATTTTGCCAGAATTCTCGCGTTTTCCTCGTGTTGCTTCATTCGGACTGCCAGCGTCTTCGTTCCGCGCAGCGCCAACCAGCAGTCGAAAGGGCCGGGTACGGCCCCAACAGCGTTCTGAATGAAACGCAGCTTCTCCATATAGCTTTTATCGTTGAGGACCACTACACCACCCACCATATCGCTGTGCCCGTTGAGGTACTTTGTCGCGCTGTGGATGACGATGTCGGCGCCGAGTTCCAGTGGAGTCTGCAAGTAAGGACTCATGAAAGTGTTATCCACTGCGACGGGAATGCCTCTTTTATGGGCGATTTCAGATACCGCGGCGATATCGGTTACTTTGAGAGTGGGATTCGTGGGCGTTTCAATGAACAGAAGAGCTGTTTGTCCAGTGATAGCTTTCTCAACCTCAGCCGGCTTCGCTGTATCGATGAACTTGAACCGGAGTCCCGCATTCGCAAGTAGCTGTTCAAACAGCCTATATGTACCGCCGTACACGTTATCCGTAACGACTATCTCGTCACCCTCCTTGAAAAGCCGCACCACTGCGTCTATGGCGGACATTCCAGATGCGAATGCAACCGCGTATTTGCCCCGCTCTAGCACGGCGATGTTCCGCTCGTAGGCTTCCCGCGTGGGATTGTGCGTTCGTGCGTACTCGTAACCCTTGTGCCTTCCCAGACCATCTTGCTTGTATGTCGAGGTCTGGAAAATCGGCGTAATAACAGCACCAGTAATTGGCTCCGCTTCCTGACCCCCATGTACAGCATCGGTCGAAAATCCCATTTGCCTCCTCCTGATAGCTTCAAGCGGCGCCCGCCCATTGCGCTGGCGCCGCCCTGCAGCGCCGGATATCCTTCGCCGCTACCTTTCAGCGCAGCCTGCTGGTCGAGCGTATCTGCTTCAATCCAATTTAGTTAGCATGAATTCAACAAGGTCATACTTGGTGAGAATCCCTACGACAGCGTCCCCGTCCTTTACGAGCACAGCGGGATTCTTTTCTGCAAGGAGTTTGAGCGCATCGGCATAATGTGCATCGAGAGCAAGGCTGGGGAATGGGTTGCCCATAGCCTTTTCCACCGGCTCATCTCCCGCAATCTTGCTCGCCAGCACCAGATCCATCAGATTTCCTTCGGCAACATGCCCGACCCAATCTCTCTCCCCTCGCACGGGAAGCTGAGAGACGTTATAACTTTTCATAAAGTCCAGCGCCGTGTGAATCGTATCATCGACTTTCACAAAAACGAGAGGCGGCAGCGCGGACGATTTCGCTTTTAGGAGGTCCGCAACAGTGAGCAGCTTTGCATCGAACATTCGATTTTCGCGCATCCATTCGTCTGAATGGAATTTCGATAGATAACGCTCACCTGTGTCGGGGAGAAGCACTACCACGACCTTGTCATCATCCAATGTCTTCGCTACTTCGATCGCTGCATGAACGGCCGATCCGGAGGATCCTCCAACGATCAAACCCTCCTCTCGAGAAAGCCTTCTCGCCATACGGAAAGATTCCTTGTCGCCGACCGTTATCATTTCATCAATATACTGAAAATGGCAAGTCCCCGGAATCATATCCTCACCGATCCCTTCGACGAGATATGGATGCGCTTCTCCGATTTTCTCTGTATAAAAATATTCCTTTAAAATGCTCCCTTCCGGATCGACGCCGATGATCTTTACCTCCGGTTTCTTCTCCTTGAGAAACCGACCGACGCCGCTGATCGTTCCTCCTGTTCCCAGTCCGCCCACGAAGTAGTCAACCCTGCCCGCCGTGGCTTCCCAAATTTCCGGTCCGGTGGTCTCGTAGTGGGCCTGGGGATTCAAGTCATTGAAATACTGATTCGCCAGTACCGAGTTCGGCGTGGTCTCGACGATGCGCTTGGCGATAGAATAGTAGCTCTCAGGAGAATCAGGCGGTACAGCCGTTGGACAGGTGATCACCTCTGAACCCAGAGACTTGAGGAGTCGTATTTTTTCTTTGCTCATCTTATCGGGCATCGTGAAAATCGCTTTGAAACCCATGATTGCAGCGACGAGTGCGAGGCCCACACCAGTGTTCCCAGATGTGTTTTCAACGATAGTCCCCCCAGGATTGAGCTTCCCCGTCCGGATTGCATCTTCGATCATTTTGACACCGATGCGGTCTTTCACGCTCCCTCCGGGATTGAAAGTCTCCACCTTGGCCAGAACCGTTGCCTTAATCCCTTCGGTGACTTTGTTGAGCTTGACCAGAGGAGTGTTCCCGATCGTCTCGAGAACATTCTTTGCGTATCTCATGTCGTTCGTCGAATTCGCCATAGTTATTGCGACTTAAATGCGTTAAGCCGTCTCCCTCCTTGACGGTTTCATGAAAAATTATTGCTGGTTGCCAGTATGTTTCTACCACAGAGCGCAAATCGGTGTCAACGCAGCTCACTGCTAACTAGCCACTAAGCTCGAAGGATTGGGGACCTGCGTATTTTGCTTCGTTGCCAAGCCCGCCATTGTCGGATTCATAGCAATTGGGGAAGACACCAGGAAGGATGGAACAGCTGATATTCTCCATCCCAGCCCCATTCAAGCAGCTCGAAACCGAGGATCTACCGGATAAGGAGGACCTTACGAGTTTCCGTGATTGCGCCCGCCCGGACTTTGAAGAAATAGATCCCGCTTGGAACAGGTTCATTGTTGTCGTTGGTACCGTCCCAGGGGATAGTGAGAACACCGGACAGTTCTTTCTGGGAATAAAGCCCTTTAATCCGGCGGCCGAGCACGTCATAAACATACACGTCGACCTGTGAGCCCACTTCGCCTGCTCCAGGGACCAGATCCGGCCCAACTCCCGATTCACCGGATGGCGTCACGACATCCCCGAGCGGGGTAAATCGGCCTGGGATGTCGATCGATAGGAACAATCTCCCATTTGCTGGATTGAATGGATTCGGTGAAGGGTAGGAAAGGATACTCCCTTTAGCAATAGGGAGCATCGCCGTTGCTTTAAAAACGATCGAGTCGGATGTATATGTTCTTGGTGATCCGCCGACATTCAAGGTGAACGTGCCTCTTACATAGTAGCGGTATGTTGCTCCTGGCTTCACGTCGCTATCCAAGTATGAAAAGCCAAGGAATTGACTATTGCTTGTATCGGATGGTGCGAGATCGTGGGCGATGATTCGATCAAACTGTTCCGGTCCAGGTTCGATCCGGTGAAGATCGAACGACGCACCAAACGTCTCTCCCGCCATGTTCCAGGCGATGTGGACGCCCTCCTCCCGTTCATCGATGATAAAGTAGGCGTAATTGAGACCGATATTGAACACTTTCTTTGTGTAGAAGGGTGATGCTCGGCCGAAAGCGTTCCTCACCGAGATGCCAATCTGGATGAGCCCGGCGCGCAGCGAAGCGAGCCGTACGGCGAGGTCTTCCTCCGTTTCATCCCATTTGCCGTCTTCCGGGAAAATTTTGATCTTCCCGACACCATCCACGTTGAAAGTTGCGTCCTTCAATGGCGCGGCATAGTCGATTCGCTCACTTTCAAGCTGGCTAGGATTTCGATTGGGAACAGCAGTGGAAATCGCCTTGAGCCGAATGACGAACTCATCGGTCTGAACCGTTTCCAAGCCCGCTCTCTCGAATTCAATGATTGGGAGTGAGTCGAACACTCTCGGGATTCCCGTCGATTGGGAGACCGATAGTCCCATCTGTCCACTCGTGTACTTGCACCATGGTTTACCTACATCTTCTTTTGCGTTGATCATGGTGCAGGGAACGGTATCTTGGCAGCTGGCAAGTTGTCCATCCGGGCCGTACCAGAGCTTATTCTTGTTGTAGATATCCAGATAGCCCGAGTGGTCTCCGCACATTCCAGGAGCAGTAGGATACTCGTCGAGCGCCCAGAAGATATGAGCCGTTTCGTGTTGGAATATCTGCGAGTAGAGAAGCACCTCGTCGATATAGAACGGATTCTCTCCTGCCGGGAAAGGCATAACGAGGTAGGGTCCCCCGAGAAACGCATAGGCGGTGTAGAAGGCGTCCTTGAAGCGGTGCAACGGCGAATTCTCGCTATTCGCGGTAAAAGCGGTGAATACCCAGTCCGTGCCGTACCGCTTCTTACCATCATTGTTGAATGCGTGCACCGCGCCCGCAGGATCGTCGAGAGTGTACCCGAGGCTCATCATCACATCTTTTATCCATACGTGATCATCCCCCATGTTGTGAGAGATGGGTTCGAACCGGGTTGGCACTCTCTCCAAGACATTAAAGACGTAGTTCATCGGTAAGTAACTGTACTCCGTTTGGAAATGAAGCATCGCGGAAACTGCCCCCGAGGTGGCCGCGGAGAGTTCCGCATTCGACCACTCCTCCGTATCTTTCTCCATGGCTCCATTGCTCTCGGGAAAAATCAACTGGACGAGAATATCCCCGATCATGAACTCGCTATTTTGATTGACATTCTTCTCGTCTGTTACTCCCATCTCCTCCAGGAGTGCTGCTTGTATTCTCTTTGCATGAGCTTCGGAGATGACAACAACGGTATCCCTGAAGCTTCTACGGAACGCATCGCGCGGAAGCGGTGAAATGCTCCTCTGATGGATGCGGGCCGCCTGCTGATAACAGCCCTTCACCCATGCTGGAGAAAACGCTTTTTCATTGGGTACTACCCTGCTGATCTGCATCTCTTCGGTCACCTGCAGGTCAGGGGCTGTGAGAAGTGATTCGATTCCCGGGTCGGGGGGCATTTCAAAGACCAGCAGCGAAGGGACGAAGAAATTGACCTTCTTGGCTCCCATCTTTATCAGCTTATCGCGGAGCTCGAGGAGCCGGATTTCGCTCGCAGTGGTCGAAGAGACATAGACCCGCTTTAGTGGAAGTCCCCGGTGCGAATCCGGAGCTGTGAAGGCTTTTACGAGAAAGACTTCGTCCGCTGAAGAAGCCGGCGCAGGAGGGATGAATGTGAAAATGAGAAGAGAAACAAATAGAAGCTTCATACCAGCAACCCTCGTCAAGGATGCCACCTCCTCAAATGCTCTCGATCAAGGATCAACGGAGATAATCGGCTCGGCATCGTATCCGAATCCAACAAGCTCGGCGACCGTCTGCGACTCCCTTTTGCCGGATGATGGGATACCGGGTATCGCAGGGACCGTTTCCGTTTCCTTCGAGCGTTCGATCGAGCACCTCACAAGATGAAAAATTGGCACACCCTGAGAAAACCACACCGTCCAGCGGTCATTTCTTTTCTCGACGAGTTTGACGCGCCCAGTAGGAATTTCTTTCTCGTGAACGATGGAGCGCGACTTCTCCTCGCACGAAAAGTCACCAGCTGGCGTCGATACAGTCACTCCGGGAACGAGGGCCCATTCCGAGTCGGCGTTGGGGCCCAGGGGGAAGTCCCTCAACCGTGCTGGTTCTTCTGCTTTTATGGAGTCAGATCCTTTCTTAATATAGAACTCGAGCACATAGTCCACAAGTGAATCCTGCGGCGATGCCCTGGTGATGGCTTCGGAGACAAGGAGCCGGAAGAGCTCCGAATCCTCCACACCTGCTCCCGCAGGCTTGCTCTCGATTTCCACCCAGTAAGCTCCCCCACTAGGGGTGTTGCAATGGGAAGGGACAGCGATATAGATCTCGGTGGAATCCACAATGCCAAGTGCCATATCCACGACCAGGTACCGGCACCAGGCCCCGGGAGTCAGATCGAGGCGGGAGAAATCCGCCCCAGGAATGACAAATTGCTCCTCTGCCAAGACGAGAATAGGGCATAGAACAGAAACCCAGATCGCCCAGGTGCAAGCGGTCTTAATGCGCGATCTTTTTCCAGGCCTCCGTGTAATCGAACGAAGGATCCCATTCCTCCGTATGGCAGTTCTCGCAGCTTTCAGACGCTCTTCGAAGGTATGATCCATCCCTACTGTGCTCGGCGCCGGGTCCGTGGCAGGCTTCGCATTGGACATCGACGAGATCCACCGTACTGCCGATCATTCTCACGCCCGTGAAACCACCTGGCTCTCCGTATCCAACCGAGTGGCATCCGACGCAGTTGGAATCTCGGTGGCGGAACTGAGTCGCCAGAGTCTCATAAGCCCCAGCGTGAGCCGTTTTAATGTAAGACTCGAAAGCGTCCCCATGGCAGTTCTGGCAGACGCCGACACCGAGATAGATGTCCCCGGCACCTGCGGAATCCCCACTTCTGCGCAACATCTCCCTGGCATAGATTTCCTTTTGGACGGCCCGGAAGTCTTCTTCGAAAGCTCTTACGAGTTCCACCACCACGGAATCATCAGGGAAAGTTGCATCGAGGAAATAGATTTTATTCCTCCTATCAGCGATTTTCCTCTCGGGATCGAGGGTTACCCGCAGGCGGCCGATATACTGGCCCTGGTTCGAAGACATGTAAACGGGAACGTTTCCGATGAGAAGAGGCTCGTCAGTTTTGTAAGATTTGGAACTGTGACCCAGGATCGCAATATCCACTCCAGGCAAATCGGGTAACAGCTTTTCCAGTTCATGACGTTCCATGTGAGCGAGCAGCACGAGGATGTCACATTTTTTCTTCACCTTTGGTACGAGATCCTTCGCAATGGGCGCGGGATCCTTGATGACATAGGTTAGCGCTTCCAGCTCGCCTTTTCCAAGCGTGGAGCGAGGCATTTTCGTTGCCGGGGAAAGGAGGCCGATGAAACCGATTTCGATCCCATCCTTCTCCACGATGCGGTAAGCAGGGAAAGGGCTTTTGCGCTCGCGAGGGCGCTTGGAGCGCCTCGCCTCCTGTACGCGCTCTCCCTCCGTTTTTTCGAAAATGTTCGCACAGATCAGATTCAAACCGAACTTATCGCGGTCCTCAACGAGCGTTGCCAGCCCGTAATTGAGGTCCTTCTCCCCGACGGCAATTGCATCGTATCCGAAATAACCCATCATTTCAGCGACGAAGCGTGATTTGGGTTCGTTATACGCATCCGAACCGCCGTAGAAGTCTCCTGCCGAACAGAGAATAACCGGGAGACCCTCCTCACGGAATCTTTCAAAGAGGCCAGCCCTCCGGGCAAGCCCGCCCGCGGCGTTCGCGAGTCACCCGCACGGCTGGACGTATCCCCGCGTGTCACTGTGGTAAACGATCTGAAACGATTGGTAAATATATTTTTTCTTCGGCGCCAGACAGCTTCCGGCTGTTGCGATGATCACGAATAATATAATGGCTCTCTTCATGGTGACCTCAAAACCTGAATCTCACTCGGCACCCAAACATGAAGCAGTAGAGCGGAAAAGCCGCTGTTATATGCAAAGATAGCATACCCTGCAGGCGAGGGCAAGCTCCTGTTGTGCTGCGCAACGATTGATGAGCGACTCGCATCGTACCGCCTCAGCTTCGATGGAATAAAAAAAGCGGGGCAGAACACCCCGCTTTTTGCCTGAAATTCATCGAACGATTACTTACGGATACGATCTTTGAGCGCGCGGCCCGCGGTGAAGGATGGGAACCGGCTCGCAGGAATCTGAATCGGCTCTCCGGTCTGTGGGTTCCTGCCCTCCCGCTTTTTCCTCTTCCTGATCTGGAAAGTACCAAATCCGGTTATTTGAACCTTGCGGCCAGCATTCAGCTCCGAAGCGATGATGCCTTCCTTGGGGATCGTGCTGAAAATCGCGTCGACCACCATCTTGGAGTCCTTCAAAGTCAACCCGGTCTTGCGGGCAACCTTGTCCACGAGTTCTGTTTTGTTCACAGAATCACCTCCTTCCGATTCCTACGGGCACTTTAGGCAACACGTCGAAAAGCTGTCAATAAAAATTATCAATTTTTGCCCATAAGGACGCTATTTTTTCCATCGAAAGGAATTGGCCCTTCTCAAGTGTCACCGGTAATTTGTGGGAAACTAGTAATCGAACGGGGTACCAAATCCGCCTCTTCCGACGCCCCGCCTTCCGGACTCCGCGTAGATTTCCTGATGGGCCTTGACATTGATTCGGAAATAATACTGCCATTCATCTCCGAGTTTCTGTCTGGAAAACGACATCTGCCAGCAATGCAGATCCCTGTTGATGCTGAAGTTTTGGCCCATCAGCATTCGGTTTTGCACATCGTAAGTCGTCGAATAACTAATCTTCCAATTCTTCGTCAGTTGAAAGCTTCCGTTTGCATTCAACGTTGACCGGGCATCACCGAATTGCGATTTTGAATAGCTGAACGCCAAGGAGAGATTCCATGAGTCACCGGCTACTGGCGGCTCGAATGATTCTTCCTCAGGTTCTTCGGGTCTTTCGACGATTACTGCCGAGCCGCCAGTTGTGTCAGATGCGATCACGTTGAGTTCCGGCGCAGCCGCCTGCCCGATAGCGCCGAATCTGTGGGTACCGTGCAGGGAAACGGATGAAGTAATCGTCGTGTTCGTCAGTTGCCACTCATAGGGCTCGATCGTCTGGGTCATCGACACCGAAGCTCCGAACAACCGGAGGTTTACCCTACTGGAAACGTTGCTCCATCCCCGGCGCTCGGGTGCTTTTGGATTGTAGCTCGAGCTCAGGTTCCAGATCATCACCCCGGAAAGCTTTCGCTCTTTCTCACCGCTTCGAACTTTGAGATCGAGAACGTTATCCATTCTGACGCTGAAGCTCTGGCGGGAATCCAAGCCGCTGATGGGAGGCTGGTAAGAATAGCCCACCGATGGTGTCACCGTATGGCGGATACCGATAAGAGATCCGACCTCCGGGTAGAAGGTGCCGTAAAAATTCGTCTTCATCAGACCTCCCGTCCTCCAAGTGAACACGTTATCGCTGACGACTGTATGGCTTGCTGGTACCAAGACCATGCTGTCTGCCTGTTCTTCCTCGTGCTCCTCGATCGTCACTTGCGTGCGGGTGTAATTGTTGTTCATCGAGAGGGAGGGGGATATGTTGACGAACCCAAGCTTTCTGGGGCTCGAGAAATTGAGAGACAGATTGCCGTTGATTACCTCTTTGTCCTCGAACTGCTTTTTTTCGGTTGCGCGCTTTCCAGAGACGCCGGGTGAGTATCGAACCCCTGACAGCAGCTTTTCCAGGAAAGGTTTCTCCCCCCGCTTTGTTTCCCTGCCGAAGTATAGATTTCGGGATGGAATCGACAGCGACACGGACGGGAATTCAGTCTGGATTCTCACCGCATCGGGATTGGCAATGTTGAGGTTCTGGATCCTTCGAGCGGATGCGCTGAATCCAATAGAACTCCATGACTTTCTCACACTGACTTTGGATTCGATCCGCCGGTTGACCACGTTCTCCACATCGTCGATTCGGTTGATCGCGCTGGGTGCCGCATCGCTGCTCACGAACCGCAAATCGCTCGTGAGGTCGAATTTCTCCCCGAGGGTCTGGCTATGACTCGAGGAGATGTCCCACTCGTTCCGATAGTTGGCAAGATCCCGCAAAAACGAAAAATCCACATTGCCGGTAAAATGATAACGTAGCTTGTAGCGGTTCCGGGCGAACAGTCTGAAGGAAGCGTCTTCATTGAAGTCCCCGATAAACGTAAAGTCCGTGTAGTCGTTCGTTGCCCAGTAATAACCGAAGTTGCGAATAAATCTCCCCGTGCTCTTCGTGATCCCGAATTCGAATTCCGGTCTCAAGATGCCGGATCGCCGGTCCTTCTGGATGTTGTTGGCAAGAAATGGGAGGCCAAAAATCGGTGTATTCCCGATATATAGCCAAATCGGCCCCGAAACCGCTTTGTCTTTCAGATACACTTTCATTTCTCTGGTTGCGAAATGGTAGTGCGGCACCTTCAGGTCGCACGTTGTATAGGTCGAGTTCCACACCTTCATCACGTTGTCGGCAACCTTTGCAACTTCTTCCCCGTTGTAATATCCCTGCATGAACTTTGTGGATCCATCTTTGACGACTCCGACCCCAGATTCGAGATCGTAGGCCATTTCTTCACCGTAAAACTTGTCGCCTCCCTCTATGAGTATCGGCGAGCCGGTTGCATCGAGAAGCTGAAGGGTCGAGTGATACACGATGCGGTCTCCCAGTAGCGTCCGGTTCTGATACACCACTTCGGCATCGTCTTCCAGTACGATATCCTTCTCCTTCGCGAAATACTCGATCCTCTTTGCCGAGTAGACCACCTTATCCGCATGTTTCGAGAACGGGCGATAGCTGAGCGATGTATCGGCTTCGGACCGAAGGCTGTCGCTCGTCTCTTCTTCCCGAAGGTCGAGATACCGATAGATGCCGTCCGAGCTGCCGGTGATTTTCACGTAGTCGAGCGTATCCTTCACGAAATGAAAGAACATCTTGTTTCCCGTGGCGTAGTTGCTTTCCACGCGGCTTCTGGGGACCGGGTAATATTCGCTGGAGCAATTTCCCAGCACCCGAATCGAATCCACACGGTTGTCCCGCAGAAAGAGCACCATGGTGTCCCCGCGGATCCAGCTGTCTCTTCCTATGATCAGAGAATCGGCCTGCTTTTCCTCGATAAGCGCATCCCCAAGAAGGTGGATTCTGTCCACCTCGTCGTCCGTGTAGCGCAGGACCATCGCTGTCCCCTTCATCGATACGTTCTCCTGCTTGGCCAGCGGCTGTCCGTACAGCTCGGCTCTGCTCTCTTCATCGAATATCGCAGCCGAATCGCACTGGGTAACCGTGTTGCCCTTCAGGATCTTCACCCTCCCGTATGCGATGGCGCGTCTCGAATCGGGGAAAAAGCGCATCGTGTCGCTATCCACCGTTGCGGGTTCCGGGCTTTCCAGGTCCACAATGAGATGCGGATTCCGGTCCACCATGCCTTCCCTCACGTCACGGAAATAGAATCCATGGTCGCCCTTCACCGTGAAACCTTCTGCACGATTCGTAACAACCACCCTCCCGAATGCTTCTGCCGTGAGACGGTCCCTCTCATAAATAACACTGTCCGCTTGCAGCGTTGTCGTTGAATCCGATGCCACCACATTGCCTAAAAGCCACGCGGTGTCGGTAGCCCTGAATAAAACAGCTCGATCGCATGTCACATTCCACCCCTCGTCCGTGATTCTCACGTATCGCTTTAGAACCGCGCGGTCGCTATCACGCTGGTACTCCCCTTCTTCCCCTTTCATACGGAGGCCTTCCTGAACGATGGTGACGTCTCCTATCAAATGCGTGACCCGTCGCTCCGTGAATTGATAGCCCCTTCTTGCAGTGATCGTTACGTTGCCGCGTATGATTGTCACACTGTCTCTGAGCTCCAGGATTCTCTCACCCAACGTGTCCCGGTAAGAGCTGCTTCTGGCGGACACGGATATGCTGTCCTTCCCGAGACTCCGGGTTCTCCGTCCCTTCGTGGGACGATCCCCACTCCCGGGGCGCTCCTGAGAAGAACTCATCACAGGCACATAGATGGCAGCAATGAGAAGAAAAATGAAGAATCGCTTCATGGCCGCGCGTCCTTTGGCGCTCATTTTGCGGACTCTTTCGCGATGAGGGCGGCGCCCACGGTGGAGGCGTCGTTTCCGAGCACAGCCTTCGTGATTCGAACCATCGCGGCGGGCGCATCGAATGCTCGAGACCGGACCTTTTTTTCAATCCTCGGTTTCATGAGATCGAAAGCGCCCGAGATCCCTCCACCAATGGCGATGATCTCGGGATTGAAAATATTGACCAGGGATGCCAAGGCACTGCCGAGATAGTCCGCTGCCTCATTCAGCACCTCCTTCGCCACCCGGTCTCCCTGGCGGGCGGCCTGGAAAATCATTCTCGGCGTCAGCTCACGCTTCCCTCTCTCGCTGAGGTTCCCCAGCACCTTCCCCTTTTTGAACTTAAGCTTTTCTCTCGCCGACCGCACCAAGGCATTCTTCCCGATGTACGCTTCGAGGCATCCCCTGTTTCCGCATTTGCAGAGCGGTCCCTCGACACTGATGGACATGTGCCCGATCTCGCCCGCGAAATCGGACGCGCCCTTCAGGAGCTTTCCGCCAGATACGATACCGCCCCCCACACCGGTCCCCAGTGTTATGCAGATCACGTTTTCATAGCCTTCCCCCGCTCCGCACTTGTACTCCCCGTAAGCAGCCGCGTTGGCATCGTTCTCCACGTACGTTTGTACACCCAATGCCTTCACGGCGATCCGTCTGAGCGGGGTTTGATTCCATGCAGGAAGGTTTGGTGAGGTCAGAAGTCGCCCTTTCCTTGAATCCACGAGCCCCGCGCATCCTACACCCGCTGCAGCGACACGCCATTGATCACCGAATAAGGTAGGCACGGCCCGTCGAATTCGATCGAAGGCAGCCGTTGGTCCCTTCCCGGCTGGCGTTTCTATGATACCCCTGGTCAGCACACGGCCGGAAGGTTCCACAGCAGCGATCTTGATATTGGTCCCGCCAATGTCGATGCCGAGATAGGCGTTCTTCTTCATTCCATCTCCTTTTCGAATAGCCTCCGCCCGAAGCACTCCACTGTGCGGTGCGAGCCCGTCACGAGAATGTTCGAAAAACGAGTTGAGGGATGCAGGAGTGTTCTAACGAGTAGGTCCCAGCCGGTGGAGGGATTGTCACTGTTCCACACGACGACCTCGCACCTGGCCCGCCGCGCGGCCTCGGGAAAAAATTTCGCCAGAAGCTCCTGGGGCGCATACGCTTCTCCGGCCTCTGGAGCAGTTAGATATACCCTCTTCGCGGATGTTAAAAACCGGCCGGGGGAATGCATCAGCTCTTTTCGACGCATCATCCCAATGACAACGGCATTCGATTCGGGCTCAGAAATCTTCGACAATGTTTCGGCTGACGCTGATAGGGCCGCATCGTTATGTGCAACATCCAGAAAAAAGGTCTTCCCAGATCGCTTGAACGCTTCAAAACGTCCCGGAAGATATGTGGATTCAAAAGCACCGCTGACGTTATGCACTCTCTCCAGGAGACATTCCGCTGCACCCACGGCGAGGAGCGCGTTGTATATCTGCTGCTCCCCCTTAAAAGGCAGCCGAAGCTCACCATAATCCGAACGGTTGGTCCGAATCTTGGCCCGTATCGTATGGACCGATAGTTCGTCCAATGAGGCCGTTCCGATCCCATCCAGTTTTAGCAGCGGAACACCATCCCGCTTCGCCTTTCGCTCCAGGATCGGGAGAATCCCATCGGAGAGGTTGCCGATGAGCAGAGGGACTCCTTCCCGCGTGATCCCCAGCTTTTCGCGGAGAATTTCTTCCTCACTATCCCCCAATATTCTCCGGTGGTCGATGGAGATGTTGGTTAGAATGGTCAGCGATGGATCCACGACGTTCGTCGCATCGAATCTTCCCCCCAGCCCCACCTCGAGCACTGCATAATCCACGCCACGCTCGGCAAATTCGAGAAACGCAATAGCAGTAATCGCTTCGAAATAACTGAAAGGAACAGTGGAATAGAGGGGAACGATGCGCGATGCGAGCGCTTCCATGCGCTCGAGCGATATCGGTTCCCCGCTCACCCATACTCTTTCAGTAACCGAATAGACATGAGGGGAGGTGTAACGGCCCACCGCCAATCCGTTGGCGTGCAGAAGAGAAGCAAGATAAGCGGCGACGGATCCTTTGCCGTTGGTGCCGGCGATAACAACGGATCGAAACGATTTTTCGGGGTGATCAATTCGCGCGAGAAGAGCCCGCATATTACCGAGGCCCAAGGTCATCGCCGAAGGCGAAAGGTTGAAGATGAATTCCAGATTGGAAGGGAGGGGGGGTGATATCTCACGAAACAGCTGGTGACTGCTCTTCATCCTTCATTGCCTCTGCGGCTGTCGAAGCCAATCCGGCCGCCAGGAACTCCAACAATTGCTCGAGCGTACGCCGAAGATTGCCTCTTGGTACAACCATATCGATCATTCCGTGCTCCAGAAGGAATTCGCTCCGCTGGAATCCTTCTGGGAGATCCTGGCGGATCGTTTGCTGGATCACGCGGGGACCGGCAAATCCGATCAGCGCTTTTGGCTCGGCTATGATCACGTCCCCAAGGCTTGCGAAGCTGGCGGTCACGCCTCCCGTCGTGGGATTGGTAAGAATCGAAATATAGGGAACACGTTCATCGGACATTTTGGCGAGCATGGCACTCGTCTTCGCCATCTGCATGAGGGAAAATATCGACTCTTGCATCCGTGCACCACCGGAGCGGGAAACGATAATGAGGGGCCTGCGATGTTCCGTTGCGTCCTCGATGACCCGGCTGACCTTCTCGCCAACCACGGATCCCATGCTTCCGCCCATGAATGAAAAATCCAGCACGGCCAGAACTACATCTCTGCCGCCAATTTTGGCGAATCCGGTGACGACCGCTTCTTCTTTGCCCGTTTTCTTCGAGTATTCTTTGAGCCTGTCCCCATACCGCTTCAGATCTTTGAAACCCAAAGGATCGCCGGAGCGCAGCCCTCGGTGCATCTCTTGGAACGAGCCTGAGTCGCATATAATATCGATGTATTGCTCGGTCGATATCAGAAAGTGGTATCCACACTTGGAACAAGTCCACAGCTTCTTCTCCAACTCCTTGGCGTAGAGAATCTCGCTGCAATAATCACACTTTCGCCAAAGCCCGTCCGGCACGGTTTTCTTCGGTGTTTTCCTGAGGCTTTGCTTCGTGCGCTTGAACCACGACATCGTTCCAAAAACTCTTTCGAATAAAAACGGTTAGATCGAATCACTATCTAAGAGACTATACTGCTTCGCAATGGGTCAAACAACCCTATTTTCACCCGTCCGGTGCGGCGGTGACATCGGGTCCTCTCACCAGATGGACGATAAGATCCCCAAGAGCGCGGGATGACCGTTTTCCTATCTCCAGGACACTTTTATGGCTGGGCGCGCTCTGCGCGAGGCCTGTTGCAAGATTTGTAACAAGACAGAGTGCTGCGACTCTCAAGCCTGCCTGATTTGCAAAAAAAACTTCCGGTGCGGCGGACATGGTGACTAGGGACGCGCCAATCTCTTGGAGCGCCCGGACTTCTGCCGGTGTTTCATAGGCGGGCCCCGATACGCATGCGAGCACCCCACGTTTCAGAGCAATCCCGGCTTTGATAGCCGCCTTTTCGATCCGGCTTCGCAGGGACGGGTCCAGGCACAGAAGCGGCGAATTTCCCCCACGAAGCGGACGTGGAACAACCGAGGATCGTCCAGCGGGTTCCGCGGGCCGGGTAAGCCTGTAATCCCGGTCTTGAAAATCCATAATATCTTCAACGACAACGAGTTCTCCTGGAGACAAGCGACTATCGACGCTTCCTGCGGCGGAAGTAAGGACCAGCTCTCCCGTGCCGAGTGCGGCGGCAAACCGGACCATGGCCCGGATCTCTTTATCCGCTCTCTCGTAGTAATGCTTTCGGCCAACAATAAAGAGGCAGCGCCTGTCATTGATGCTGCAGAGCCTGAATTCACCTCTGTGTCCGGATACGCTGGGAGGGGTAAGTCCTGGAATTTGCTCGAACTCCAGCGATCTTACTACGGGGAACCGCTCGCATGCTCCTCCAAGCCCGCTCCCCAACAGTACAGTCAGATCTGCGCCGCCGAGTTCACTTTTCGGGTCAGATCCTATCCGTCTCATCGTGTCTCCTCCGCTTGCGAACGTAACTAGGAAGGAAGAGCGTCATGAGAACGGCGTCTTCGTGGTTATCCGAGTAGTACCCCTCCCGGATCCCCACGAGTTCGAAACCAAAAGAACGATAGAAGGCCTGCGCGGCCCTATTGCTTTTTCGAACTTCAAGAGTGACATGCCGTTTTCCCTCGCCGATCGCCTCATCCAGGATATTTTCCAGAAGAACGCTGCCGATCTTCCTGCGCCGAAGGGATTGGGCAACCGCAATATTGACCAAATGCACCGAATCCTCCACGAACCAAGCGATCTCGTACCCGACCACACGTTCCTCCAGCAATGCAACATACACACGCGATACCCAGCCGCGAGACAGCTCCTGGCGAAACATTCCCTCTGTCCACGGAGTGAAAAATACTTCGCTCTCTATCGCGAGAACCTCCGGAAGGTGGGAGACTCTCATTGGCTCGATCTTAATTCCTTTCATCGGTGCGATGTGCTTTCAATCGTTTGAGCTCTGCATCGCTCGATCGGATATAGAATGGTTCGAGCATCAGGATCTCTTCATTTGCGAGCGGCGTGAGCTTCTCTGCGATACTGGCAAGGACGGTCGCGGATGCCGTATTTGCGTCCCCACGTGCAAACGACGCTCTCACTCCCTCACAGCCATCGATGCGCTTCCGGTACCTCAATGCTCCGGATCCGACGAACAGCACAGGGCTACTGGTTGTTTTTCTCAGCGCTTCGAGAAAGATCTTCGGGGAGACCGCCTTTGGGGGAATGACGACCTCTACCCCCTCGTCCGGCTTTTCCCTGCCCAGGCGATATAGCGCCGCATATACTTCGCTTTTCCTGGCATCGATCATCGAACAAACGAGACACCGGTTGTCCAGAAGTGGATATGCGATCAGTTCGAGGCTCGTCATGGTCGCCACTTCCGTTGCAAGAGCTGCATGGATTCCCTTTACGAAGGCCATACCGATTCTCAGCCCGGTGAAGCTGCCCGGACCTGCAACCAGTGCGATCCGGTCCACGTCACGTATCGTTAATCCGCGCTCCTTGAGCAATCTATCGATCGTTGTGCTCAGCGCGACGAGGTGCGAATCCTCGCTCCCAAAACGGATTGGTCCGGCAATCGCCTGATCGACCGATAAGGCGACGCTCCCTCTTCTGCTCGATGTATCGACGGCAAGAATGATCATTTCACCTGAAAAGCGCTCTCGCCCTCCCTGAGTAACCAACCATGATGTCCCTTTTCGTTTCTGCGAGGGAACGGAGCGTAATGACAATGTCTGAAGCGTTCAAAATCATATCGGATCGATCCCCCCACTCGGCGATAATCACACATTTGTCACGGAGTTTCTCGAAGACACCCAGCTCCTCGATTTCGGATTCGTGTTCCAAACGATAAAGATCGACATGGATTACAGGCAACCGTCCCCGAAACTCCTCGTAGAGAATGAACGTTGGACTGATAATTTCCTCATCCACACCGAGTCCCCGACATAATCCCCTCGCCAGAACGGTTTTTCCACTGCCCAGTGCTCCAACGAGTGAAATACAGAAACTGGAGTTGATCTTCAGCCCCAGTTCCCTTCCATAAATTTCTGTTTCGGATTCCGAGGCGGTGCAGATGTTGAAGATGCCGGTTCTCTCAACGGGCATTTCAGGCTTTAGGGGTCAACGTGAGGCAAGGCAGGATCATCTCTTCCATTGAGACCCCGCCGTGCTGGAAACTCCCTTGGTACTGCTTTTCGTACTCGCGAAAATTCGTGGGATAAACGAAGTAGTAGTACTCTTTGGCGAAAACGTAGGTTTTGGTCTTCGATTCCGATGGCAGCTTGTAATCTGTTGGGCGTTTTACTGAAATCGCCTGCCCCTCGTCGCATTTCAAGTTGTCGCCGAATTTGTAGCGGAGGTTCGTGGAGGTATCCCGCCTGCCTTGGACCAGGCTCGCTTTCCTCCCCAATACGGAACCATGATCCGTTGTCATGATTACCCTTGCATCCTGTTTCGAGATCTCTTTAAGGATGTCGAGGAGTACGGAGTGCGAGAACCAAGAACGCATGAGTGATCGAAATGCCGACTCATCTGGGGCGATTTCTCTAAGGATCTCCGATTGGTTTCTGCCGTGGGTAAGAATGTCGACGAAGTTGAAAACGAAGGCTCCAAAGGGCACAGAGAGATAGGACCCGATCTGCTTTTTGAGATCGCTGGCCTCCTCCGTTGTGTACACCTTGATATACTTCATCTTTTTCCAATTGTGATCGAGGCGCTTGAGCTGTTCGGTGAGGAAAAACTGCTCGAACCGGTTTTTGCTAATCTCGTCACCGCTTCTCTCGAGCCAGCGGTCGGGATAGCGCTTGCTGAGCTCGACGGGAAACAGCCCGCTGAAGATAGCGTTTCTCGCATACGGGGTCGCCGTTGGAAGAATAGAGAGGTAGTAATCTTTTTCAATAGAGAAGTAATCCTCGAGGAGCCTTTCTATGACCAGCCATTGATCGAGCCTGACGCAGTCGATCACAATGAAATAAACATTTCCCCTTTCGCGAAGATGAGGAGAGACGAACGTTTTGAATACATCGACGCTCAGCGGAGGGCGCTCCTCTGAATGGATCAAATCGAGGTACCGGCTTTCAATGAAACGGCCGAAGTGCTGGTTGCAGGTTTGGCGCTGGTCGTCGTGTGTGACACCAAGACCACTGTCGGGAAACCTGTCGAACTCCAAATCCCATGCACATAATTTTCTATGGATCCGTAGCCAGCTCTCCCATGTGTTCTCCCGAATGAAGTCCTCTATATCATTGAATTCCCTTATATAATCGCGGGATAGCCTATCTTTCTGGATCTTTCTGGCATCGAGGATTCGCTTGCAAGCGGAATAGATCTGAAGAGGATTCACCGGCTTGAGGAGATAATCGTCAATTTTCATCCCAATGGCCTCATCCATCAGATGCTCCGCCTCGTTCTTCGTGATCATTATCACTGGGGGTGCCGAGTCGATATCTTTGATTTCGTTGAGCGTCTCGAGCCCACCCATCCCCGGCATCGACTCATCGAGTAGCAGGACATCGAATCTTTCCTTCCGCACCATGGAGAGGGCGTCCTCCCCGTTCGTGGCAACTTTCACCTCATAACCTTTCCCCTCCAGAAAAAGGATGTGAGATTTGAGAAGCTCGATCTCGTCATCTACCCATAAGATCCGCGGTACTGCCAATTTCCGACCTCTCGAGCAAGCGATTCATGCAACGAACAGCTTGAAATACTGACTTTTACCATCCCCAATAATTATATACGGCTGCGGCCCTTGGGGACAGTGGATTTTATGAGGCATCGAAGGACAGAAGGCAGAGCTGTGGGATTTAGCGCGCAGGGGAAAATGGAAACTCATTCGATTCGAGTGTTTGCCGCCGGGGGCGATCTCATGCAACAGGGAGTCTAATGAGGAACGTCGTCCATTTACCGGGTTTGGACTCGACCAGTTTGAGTTCACCACCGTGATATTCCTCGATGATTCTCTTGGCCAGCGTCAATCCCAAACCCCATCCCCGTTTTTTTGTGGTAAATCCGGGGGAGAAAATCCGCTCCCTATCCACAGCCGGCACGCCCCTTCCTGTATCTCTTATATAGATATCTACGCACTGCTTCGAGGCATCATGCTTCGTGCTCACCTGAATGCGCCCCCCACCCTCACCCAAGGCATCCAAGCCGTTTTTGAAGAGATTTTCCAATACCCACTCGAGAAGTTCTTCATTCGCCTCGACCTTTGGGATTTCGCCGACATCGATGGAAATCGTCGAATCCGCTTTGATACTTGGAAGCCTTCTATGAAAATACGACACGGTTCGTTCGAGGACGGGTGCGATATCAATACCGGTCAGCTCCGGTCTCGAGCCGATTTTGCTAAACCTGCCAGTTACTTTGTTCAGGCGGTTCAGATCCTCTTCCATCTCTCCCAGCGACAGAGAGACCTCATCAAATTTGCCCTCGTTTATTTTGTCTTTGAGGATTTGCGTCCATCCGAGCAGAGCGGACAGGGGTGTTCCCAGCTGATGAGCTGTTTCCTTGGCCATTCCGATCCAGATCGAGCGTTGTTCGCTGAGCTTCAGATAGCGGAACCCGAGCAGGCCAACACCCATAAAAACGAGAAAGATACCAAGCTGGATGAGTGGCATTAAACGAAGCTCACGCTGAAGTTCGGAGGCTCCGAAATGGACATAACCCTGAATGTTCCCTGATACCCCGAGTCGGACCGGCACGGGTGAATTGGCCTCATCGAAATCCGCCGCCATCTCAACGAGCCTCTTAATCTTGCCTGGGGGAGGATCTTTCGGGTCGATAGAGAGAAGGGTGGCAAATTCTTCGTCGCTCGGTTCCGGGATCCCCACGCGATGCCAAGCCAGTGGCCGCCCATCGGCGTCCGAAAATATAATGGGGAGTTTGATTTCCCTGAGTACCTCCTGCAGGAGTTCCCGCTTTCCAACATCCTGGACCTGGAGAACGACATCCGCGATGAATCGTGAGAATAGTCGCGTTGTCGCCTCCGACTGCTCCTCCATTCGGCTGATGATGTGATTGGAATAAAACAGGACGGCGAGAATGAGCACGGCCACTCCGATAAACAGGTAGCCCTTGAGCCATAAGCGGATATTGCCCCTGTAGCCTGAAATGTGGTTCATCGAAATCGCTGGCCGGGGAGAAACGCGCTAACCCAGATATTCTACTCCATGCATATACGGGACGAGCCTTTTGGGGATCTTCACGCGACCCGTAGGAGTTTGATGGAATTCGAAGATCGCCGCGATAATGCGGGGAAGGGCCAGCCCCGATCCATTGAGCGTGTGGGCGAAACGATGTTTCTCGCCGGGTGTTTTTTTGAGCTTGATATTCGCTCGACGCGCCTGGAACGCCTCGAAGTTGCTGCAGGAAGAGACCTCCAGCCACTTCTTTATGCCAGGAGCATAGACTTCGAGGTCGTAGCACTTGGCGGCCGCAAAACCCAAATCGGCCGTGCAGAGTTCCACAACCCGATATGGCAGCTCGAGCGCATCAAGAATCGCACTGGCATCGAGCACAAGGCTTTCGAGCTCCTCGTAAGAGGTATCCGGATGAACGATTTTGACTATTTCGACTTTATCGAACTGGTGGACTCGGAGCAGTCCTCTGGTATCCGCTCCATAGCTGCCCGCCTCCCGGCGGAAACAAGGGCTGAAGGCCGTGTGCTTGAGGGGAAGATCTTCAAGGGCGATAAACGTATCCCGATGGATGTTCGTAATGGGAACCTCGCTCGTCGGGATGAGAAATAGATCATCCACCTCACAAAGGTACATATCATCCGATAGTTTCGGAAGTTGGCCGGTGCCGATCATCGCATCGCGATTTACCATATAGGGAATGAGCACTTCCTCGTAACCTTTTTCCCTATGAGTGTCCAGCATCAAGTTCACGAGCGCCCGGCACAGCAGAGCGCCCTCTTTCCGGAATACGATGAATCCTCTCCCGCTGATCTTCCGTCCCGCTTCGAGATCGAGGACGCCTATTCTCTCTCCGATCTCCCAATGGGGCGCTATATCGAAAAACTGCTCTGGAATCTCGCCATGGATGCGCACAACGACGTTATCTTCGGGACCGTTTCCAACAGGCACGCTCTCGTGCGGTATATTGGGTAGTAACAGAAGGAGCTCGTTTAGCTTTTCACTCAGATTTTTATCCTTCGCCTCGAGAGTTTTTATCTCCAGGGAGATCTTTTTCAAATGTTCGTGGAGCTCTTTAGTGCTTTTGCCTGCCCTTTTCCTATTCCCAATCTCTTCTGATTTCACATTTCGTTCGTGCTTCAGCTTGTCAGCCGCCTGCAGATTCTCGAGGAGTTCTTTGTCCAGAGCGATAATTTGATCAACGTCCATCGTATAGCCTCTTGTCTCGATGGCGCGACGAATCGCCTCCGGGTTGTCGCGAATCAACCTTTTATCCAGCATGATTGATCTTTCGGGATTTTGGATCCGGTTTAGATGAGGTTGAGTTCCTGTAAGACCTCCCGGCCTCCGGATACAAGTATCTCATCGGCAAGTAATTTCCCAAGCTCCACCTCTTGCCCAGGCGAACCCCTTACCACCGAAGAGATCTTCTCCCTTCCGTCCGGGAGTGCGACGACACCTTCGAGTTCTAGTCTGTCCCCCTCGATGCTGCCGAGAACCCCGACCGGGTCGGACTCGCAGAGGCCAATGTGCTCCAGAAAAGACCACTCGGCCTTGACCTCGCTGAAGGAAGCGGGTTCGTTCAACGTGCCCACAAGCTTCCTGGTGCGTTCATCACTCATCCGGGTGAGGATCGCAAGCGAGCCTTGCCCCGCTGCGGGAACACACACGGAATTCGTGAGGAATTCTACAACACAATCTTGCTTGTGAAGCCTTTCGACATCAGCGGCTGACAGAATCACCGCGTCTATTTTGCCGTACTTTACTTTCTGGATCAGCGAATCAACGCTGCCCTTCATACGGACCATTTTGAGATCCGATCTGTAATACAGCATTTGTGCTTCTCGTCGAATTTCGTTCGCTGCGATCGTGGCGTTAAGTGGGAGCTCGTCCAGGATACGATCTTCTTTCGAAATCAAAACATCATACGGGGTCAGCCGGCTGGTGATAGCGCCGACAGCTAGCCCGCCGGGAAGCCTCGCTGGTAGCGTGGAGGCGCTGAGCACCAGTGCATCGAACGCTCCCCCGAGGAGTTTATTCATCAGGAACGCAACCCGGTTGGGCGAGTTAGGAGTTTGCTTGGTGTCTGCATGCGATGGATACGCGTTGGGATTGATGACTTCGATCACGGCTTTTGGAGAGTGCTTCTGCAATTGAGTAGTTACTTCTTCGGTCTGAATTCTCGACAGAAGATCGTTATCCCCGCATAAGCGATAGCTCGTCCTCGACGCCACGGGATGCTCCCTGAAAGTGTAGAGATTGAAACTTCAGGAACGGTAAGGTGTCTAGAACGTAGCACAGGAGGAAGGTGTCGTCAACGGTCAAACTTTAGCGCGATGATTTAGTAGCGACAGCCTCACCTTCTATAGCGGCGATTGAATTCCTGGCAAGTGCGTCCGCAGCCTCCCGCTCTCTCCGGCCTTCGGCGATCATCAACCTGAAGAACGACAGGAATACGGCGATGAGAAAGGAACTCCCTACGAAAATGGGAAATGCGTATCCTTTCGCAGCAAGTATTCCCAGGGCGGCCGAAACGGTTTGGATGGAATACAGTATGAGCAAAGCTTGTCTCGGAGAAAAGCCAAAAGAACTCAAGACGTGGTGCATATGAAGCGCGTCTGCTTTGAAGATCGGAGTACGAAGTGCAATCCTCCTTGCGATGGCAAGAAAAGTGTCCAATATGGGCACACCGAGCACGAAGCAGACGCCGAAGAACGTGCCAACACCCGGCCTCAGCATCGAAAGCGAGCAGGCTGTTATCCCCAACATTAGGCCCAAGAACATGCTGCCCGTGTCGCCCATAAAGATTTTCCCTGGAGGGAAGTTGTAAACCAGAAAGGCGAGGCAAGCCGCGCCCAGAGCCAACGAGACGACCAATAGCGAGTAGGATCCAAAGAGCAGCGAGATACCGGTGAATGCAGCCGAAGCGATCAAGCAGATTCCGCCGGCAAGCCCATCATGCCCATCGATGAGATTGACGGCGCTTGAGATCCCAACGAGGTAGAATACCGTGAGCAGCAACGACAAGAGGCCAACCTGGTCGATGATCGGCAGCCCGACGAGCAGGCTAAAGCCCGAAGCGACAAGAAGAAGAGCGGCAATTATCTGAACGACGAGCTTCTGAAAGACCTTCAGACTCCTCATATCATCCACAAGGCCAAGTGCAACGACCAGGCCCACTCCTGGGAGCGCCCGCCACAGTGCAAAAATCCCACCGGTTGAATACGCTTCTTCGGGCAGCATCTTGTAAAGAAATAAGGCGCCGATTGTACCGAGCACAAGACTCACGCCTCCCAAATGCGGAATGAGGCAAGTGTGCACCTTTCTTCCGTTCGGCTTGTCACCCAGCTTCCAGCGCAAAGCGTATTTTCGCACCAGTGGTGTCGTTACGAAAACAACCAGGAAAGCCGCTGTCGAGACGGCTATGTTATTGAATAGCAAGCGGTTGCCTCCTGTGCACTGACCAAACCTCTGGCTCGTCCCCTCAACTTATCGAGCACGATATCTTCCAAGCCATATTGTGTCAAGCGTTAACCCCTTTAGTATCTTGTTTTCTGATATTCGAAATCGCTTCCAACACCTGACCCACGCTCAGAACCCTGAACAGGGAAATAAGCGCAGTGTAAATAAGCGCTTGCAAAATTAGCCAGACGAATACGATAGGGTATGATGAGCCTGCTTCTGCTTTACCGAATTCCCAGAATAGGAGCCAAAACACGCCAACCGTCAAGGCGCCTGCAAGAACCGTGCGCACAACGAGGGAAAACTCTCTCATCCCATAGCGCACGCTGAAGATTCTGGACACTAGTCTCAAACCCAGGACGAGCAGGAGCCCGTATGACGCGAGAGTTGCGATAATTGCTCCTTTCGACCGCAGGGATGGAATCAGCACCAAATTCAGCGCGAAATTTGCTGCCGCTGAGATCGCCGTCACACCCGCATAGTACGTCGTGCGCTCTGCAGCGACCAGGGCAGGCAGCATTATGGCCCCGATCGATCGGAGAGCGAGCACCCAGATGAAAAATATCATCAACTCGCCGGCGTACAGGAACTCGCGCGAATAGACCAATGTAAATAACGGAACTGCAAAAACTGCGAAAATCGATGCGAACATGACTCCAAAGACCAATGCAAGCAGGAGCGTCCTCTGAAGAATCTGCGAACACTCTTCCAGCTTTCCGGTCGAGAAACGGGAGGCGAGCGCCGGGCGGAGGGTCATAATGAGTGCGAAGGCGGGAAAAAGAGAAACTTCTGTAACGTTTCTCGCGATGGCGTATTGCCCTACTTCTTCCATGTCGTGGAAAAATCCAATCATCAGCCTGTCCGTTTGGGAAAAAATTGTCACCGATGCGCTGCTTGCCGCTAATGGGACTCCCAGGACCAGCAACCGCTTAGCGATCGCCCGGTGGTTTTCCGATGGGCCCGAAGCAGGGAAATACCTCAGTAACAATACAAGATACACGACGATCGCGATAACCCACGCAACGCAATACCCCCCGAGGATTTCTACAGCCCCCCAACCTCCAAACACGAGAACCGCCGTGATGGCCACCCGGACGAGGAAGTTGACGCTTCGCACCTGGTAGACAGTGTGCACGCGATTCAACCCAATGAGATAGTGTTCCATGAATTCGTACAGGCTCGCGCATAAAATGACGAATGCTGACACACGGATCGGCTTCTCGAGGTTGGCCTCTTCGAAAAAGGCGGCCACTTGTTGCGCGTAAGCAAACGCCAGCACGGCAACAATCATTGTAAAAACCAGGCGGAAGGAAAGACCTGTATTGAAGAGCGCCCGCAAACGCCCCGGATCCACCACTCCGTATTCGCTGGCGAGGCGTGACGTGGCTAGTCCCATTCCGAATTTGCCAAAGATCAACGCCGCCGTGGCAAACGCCATCGCCCAGGAAACCGTACCGATAACCTGAGGACCGGCCCACCGGGCAACAATCCAGGAAACGATGAAACTCGAAACAATGGGAAGGATAGTAGTGGCGAGGCTCCAGAGATAGTTTCTCTCCAGAGGGGTATCCAGATAGGCCCAGCTGCTCTTGGTTTGGCTCATGAAAAGTAAGTTTCGAAAACTTTTACGATTCGAACGGAAGCCTTTCCATCCCACAAGTCTGGAATCCTGCTATCCTTGATTCCAAAACGGAGGGCTTTTCGGCCCTCATCGACGATCCGGTTTTTAACCATCCCGACGAGACGGTTCGTACCCATCTCGATTGTGATGGGCCTTTCTGTGTTTTCCCGAATCGTCAAGCAGGGGATGCCAAGAGCAGTAGTTTCTTCCTGTATACCTCCTGAGTCTGTGAGCAGGATTCTAGCATACTTCATCAACTTAATAAAGTCCAAATAACCGATCGGCTCGATCAGCCTCAATTTTCCGGGTGGTATCTCCAAGTCGTTCGCATCGATAATCTTTCTCGTCCTAGGATGAACGGGAAAGATCAGAGGACACTCCTCTCCGAGTACGAGCAGGGCATCGATGATGTTTTGGAGCGTAGCAACGTCATCCACATTGGTAGGCCGGTGGATGGTTACAAGGCCGTAAGCATGCTTCTCGAGAGCGAGATTTTCAAGGATCCTGGAGGATTCCGCCATGGATTTATAGTAGTGGAGGCTATCGATCATCACATTTCCGACAAAATGGATCTTCTGCGGATCCACGCCTTCTCGAAGAAGGTTCTTTTCCGCGTCGCTGCAGGTGGTAAAGAGAAGTTCAGCAACGATATCCGTAACCATCCGGTTGATCTCCTCCGGCATGCTCCTGTCGAAACTTCTAAGACCTGCCTCAACATGGGCGACTGGGATTTCATGCTTGACGGCTACCAAGGCCGCAGCCATTGTCGAGTTGACATCTCCCACAACCATAACAAGATCCGGCCGCTCATCGAGGAGCACATCATCCAAAGCGATCATTATTCTTCCCGTCTGTTCGGCATGGGTTCCCGATCCCACGCCGAGATAAGCATCTGGCTCCGGAAGCTTCAGATCCTCGAAAAAAATCTTCGACATGTTCGCATCATAGTGCTGCCCGGTGTGAAGGAGGAATTTCGCAAACCGATTCGTTTTATCCATTTCCCTCCAAATAGGCGCCACCTTCATGAAATTCGGCCGCGCGCCCACAACGGCCATAATCTTCGGCTTTGCACTTGAAGACAACTCTCAAGCTCCTCTGGATTTTCCTTCTTTCAGCTTCTTGCTGTAATGTTTCTCGTAATATTCCCTGAAGGCACCCGACTTCACGCTTTCCCACCATTCTCTGTTGTTGCAATACCACTTGACCGTTTGCTCCAATGCCCTGTCAAAATCCCATTCCGGTTTCCAGCCCAGCTTGCGGATCCGCTTCGCGTCCATGGCGTAAACGCGATCATGGCCTTTTCGGTCTTCGATAAACACGATTCGCGTCTTGGGTGCCCCGAGCAGATCGAGTATCCGTTCGGCAACCAGTAGATTCGGTCGGCTCTCCCCTGCCCCGATATTGTATACCGCGCCCAACTCCCCCTTGAGGGCCACCATTGCTATGGCACTGCAGTTGTCATCTACATAAATCCAATCCCTCTGATGCATCCCGTCTCCATAGAGAGGAAGATCCTTCCCTTCGATTGTGTTGGTTATAAATAGAGGAATAAACTTTTCGACATGCTGGTAGGGCCCGAAATTGTTGGAGCTGCGGGTGATGACCACGGGTGCTTGATACGTATTACGGAATGCCAGAGACATCAAGTCGCCCCCGCATTTGCTGGCCGAATAGGGATTGCCAGGTTTCAGTGGAGAGTCCTCCCTGAACGCTCGATCTGAAGCGCTTCCATAAACCTCGTCCGTAGAGATTTGGATGAATCTCTCAACGCCGCTTTCGAGCGCTTGACGGAGCAATGTATACGTTCCGAAAACGTCCGTTTGGATAAAAGAGCCCGCTTCCTCGATGGAGCGATCGACGTGCGTCTCGGCGGCAAAATTGAATACGGCTTCGCTGCCCTTTATTGCCTTACTAACAAGGGGGGGATCGCATATGGAGCCCTTGATGAAAGTAACTCGGCTGTCATCCAGTACACTGGAGAGATTTTCAAGGTTTCCAGCGTATGTAAGCGCATCCAATACTGTAATCTTGCATTCCGGGTAATTCTTGAGGAGATAATGGACGAAATTCGAGCCGATAAATCCGGCTCCTCCCGTAATCAGGACTGACCGAAAAAATTTCAACGCTTCCCCCTTTGAACTCTATGGCGGCATGATTGTGTCCAGAACTCGCACGAACGATGCGGCTAGAGGGAATCATCAACTCTTGAAACGGTTACCCGTCTTTTTTTTCCCAATTGTACGGTATGTCGTTGTCGTGCGGATCGATTCTGTATTCATCGGGCTTTTTGTAATTATAAGGCTCCGTGGGAATATTGATCAGGTATCCAGGTTGCGTTCCGATGCCTTTCATCCCGTGAACGACGTATGGCGGAATCACAAGGAGAATTGCATTCTTGTCCCCCATAAAAAATTCGTTGATCTCGCCCTTCGTGGGTGAACCGTCCCTCATGTCGTAGAGAACGACCTTCAGCATTCCCGAGACCGCAACAAAGTGATCCGTTTGCCTCTTGTGGTAGTGCCATCCCTTGACAACGCCTGGATATGCTACCGTGAGATATACTTGTCCGAATTTTTGAAAAAACTCATCGTCACAGCGGAGCATCTCCATCAGAAACCCCCGCTCATCGGGTATTACCTTGAGCTGCTTGATCTTCACTCCTTCTATCATTTCACTGGCTCCTTTGGATCGACACCACGTCCGAAAGAATTATATCGGAAACCTTGTTGTACCATTCGATCCTTTTTATAAACGTTCCGGCAATCGATGAAAACCGGCTCCAGCATCAATCGTTTGAGTCTCTCGAGATCAAGTTCCCGAAGCTCGTTCCACTCGGTGATCAGCACCAACGCATGTGCGTTTTCCGCGGTTTCATAAGGGTTCTTGCAGTATTCGACGTTCAAACCGGAATTCTCTCTCAGATTGTCCATCGCAACGGGATCGAATACTTTCACTTGCGCTTTCGCATCGAGAAGAAGCTGAAGTACCTTCAGCGCAGGGGCTTCCCTCAAATCGTCCGTGTTCGGTTTGAAAGATAAACCGAGGATCCCGATCGTCCTTCCCTCCAGCGAACCGACCTCTGCCTTGAGCTTGTCGAACGCGATCTCTATTTGGCCGGCGTTCACCTCATGAGCCGCCCGGATGATCCGAGGATCGTATCCTTTTTCTCTCGCAATGTGAATGAGGGCTGTAATATCTTTTGGGAGGCACGAGCCCCCATAGCCAATACCAGCATGGAGAAACTTGGAGCCTATACGTCCGTCGAGCCCCATTCCTTTCGCCACATCGTCGATGTTTGCCTGACACAGCTCGCAAATTGTTGCTATCTCGTTGATGAACGAGATCTTCGTGGCGAGATAGGCATTGCTGGCATATTTGATGAGCTCCGCCGCCTCGAGCGTTGTCACGACAACAGGTGTTTCCAGAAGGTAAAGGGGCCTGTAAACCCTTTTCATCACCTCCTCTGCCCGCTCCGACTCAACACCAATTATCACCCTGTTCGGTCTCAAGAAATCCTCGATGGCGGAGCCTTCCCTCAAAAACTCTGGATTAGAGACCATATCGAAATCGGCGCCCTCAGGTGCATGCTTTCTGATAACATCAGCCACCTGGCGCGTCGTTCCTACGGGCACCGTGCTCTTCTGGACCACTACTTTATAGTCGTTCAAAAATCCAGCAAGCTCTCTGGATGCGTCGAAAACGTGCGATAGATCCGAGCTGCCATCTGGAAGCGGTGGGGTACCCACGGCGATGAAAATTACTTCGGAGTTTTTCACCGCGTCCCCAAGGTCGGTGGTAAAGAAAAGCCGCCCTGCTGAAGTGTTCCGAGTGACGATGTCCTTAAGGATGGGCTCGTAGATCGGGATGCCGCCGCTGCGAAGGGTTTTTATCCGTCCTTCGTCGATGTCCACGCACCACACCGTATTCCCGAAATCAGCGAGGCATGCACCCGAGACCAGACCGACGTACCCCGTACCGATCATACAGATCTTGCTCATTTATATCCTCCCATCGGTTCTCATTCGAATTGATCGCTTTACTTCCCTCCGAAATCACGCCAGGAATCCAGGAGTGCCTCAAGGGTTTCATCGATCGGGATCCGCGGCTTCCAACCGGTATCAGCAATAATCTTGCTGGGGTCCCCCCTTAGTTCCGGCGTATCCACCGGGCGGAGCCGGTTCTTCGAGACCTGCACTTTCACATCCAACCCCGCTATCCCGCGGAGCTTGTCCAGGAGTTCACGCACGCTGAACGCCGTACCCGAGCAGACATTATAAATCTCACCGCGCTTTCCCCTTTCAATGAGCGCGATGTAAGCTTCTCCAACATCCCTTACATCGAGAAAATCCCTGCGCACATCCAAGTTTCCCACTTCGATCACCGGAGGTCTCAATCCTTCCTTGATTTCGATCAGTTGGCGGGCGAAGCTAGCCAGCACAAATGGCTCCTTTTGCCCTGGACCGGTATGATTAAAGCTTCTCGTGATAACGACGTCGACATTGTACAACGACACATAACTCCTGCAGTATTCGCTCTGGACCATTTTGCTCAGAGCATACGGATTTACCGGTCGGGGGGAACGATTCTCTTTTATCGGCATGATATCCGCGCTCAAAGGGCCGTATTCATCGGCAGATCCGATGGCGAGAAGTCGCGTTTTGGACGACCGTGTCCGGAGAAAATCGAGGATATGCAGACACGGCAGGACGTTGTTCCGAAATGTTCGAAGGGGTTCATCGAAAGAAATGGCCGCACTCGATTGGGCGGCCAGATGAATGATGGCACCGGGCCGTACATCCTCGAGAAGAAGCGTGACGGCCCGCTCGTCCTGCAGATCACAGGGTACATACTCCTTTCCGGGAAAAGCCGCGATACTACCCTTTAGATCCGTTCCCCATGCTTCATATCCATGGGATCGCAGCAATTCGACGACGACTCTGCCAACGAATCCCCAGCATCCCGTGACCAACACCCGTTTCAACGATCCATCCTACCTGTTTCTCCAGAATTCGAGGACGTCCCGTAACGCCTGCTCGAAGGGTATCTCCGGTTTCCACCCCGTGCACTTTTTAAAGCGGGAACAATCGCCCTGCAGAATAGCGACATCGGACGGCCGGAGCCGCGCTTTGTCTACCTTTACTTCGATCTTCTCTTGGGACATCGCAAGGAGCATGTCGAGAACCTCTCGAATGGCCCAGCTCTTTTCAGAACAAATGTTGTAAACCTGGCCGCTCTTTCCCTTCTCTAGAGAGAGAAAATACGCGCGCACCATATCACGCACGTCGGTAAAATCCCTTTTGGCATCGAGGTTTCCCACATACATCTCCGGAGGCCTCAAACCTTTTTCGATATCGGCGATTTGCTTGGCGAAATCCGAGCAGACAAATACTGGCGGCCTTCTTGGGCCCGTATGGTTGAATCCTCTGGTTCGCACGATATCCATCTTGTAACTCATAAAGTACTGGTAACCGAGAAGATCCTGACCCACCTTGCTCACTCCGTAGGGACTCAGAGGACGGAGCGGATTATCTTCTGTAATGGGCAGCTCATTTTCGTAGACCATGCCGTACTCTTCGCTCGAGCAGGCAAGCTGTATCCGACAGCCAAGGCCGATCTTCCGCACTGCTTCGAAGATGTTCAACTCGCCGATGACGTTCGTTGTCAGGCTCTCCGTCGGCGCTTTCCAACTGGTCGGGACAAAACTCTGAGCGGCAAGATGAAAAATGTAATCGGGGTGGATTTCCTCGATGACTTCCCTTGTTGACGTCGCATCGCGAAGATCGCACTCCAGGAGGTTGATTCGATCTTCGATGTGCTCGATGTTTTCCGTCCGGCTGCGCCAGCGGACAATTCCATATACTTCGATCCCCCCTCGCTCCAGACAGTAGTCGGCGAGATGGCTACCGGCAAAGCCGGTGATCCCAGTAATGAGCACCCGCATCACATGTCCTTTCTTCAGAAGGGCTTATAATATATAACCTTGCGATATTATGCGAAAATCCCTGTAAAGTCAAGGAATTGGCTCAGCGGAGCGATTTTGGGAAGAACTTGAGGGCCTGCATCTCCCGGCGCGCGGCTCGGAAGTTCCGAGCTACCCCCAAATGACATACACGAAACCCGCCCCCAGCAGCGTCGCAATAATCGTAAACGGCAATCCGATCTTGATGAATTCCCAAAAAGATATCGTGTAACCGTTTTTTCGAAGCATTCCGGTCGCCACCACGTTCGCCGAAGCACCAACGGGCGTGACGTTGCCGCCCAGACAGGCGCCGATCAGGAGACCGAATACCAGGAGTTCGATATTCACCTCCATTGTCCGTGACATGGTCTGAACGACCGGGATCATTGCCGTGAGGTAAGGAACGTTGTCCACGAATGAGCTGAAAGCAACGGAGCCCCAAACAACGGCGGTGAACGCAACGAGTGGATTCGTTCCAATATGCCGGCCGAGGAAATGGGCAAATCCATCAATCACACCGGCCCGCTCAAGCATGCCCACCATGACGAAAACACCTGCCAGAAACATGGTGGTCGCCCAGTCGTACCGTGCGCCAAGGCCTCGCTTTTCGGAAGTGCTGGCAAAGCGGCAGAAAATCACGCACAGCAGCGCACAGCCCATTGTCGCCGTGCCGCCAAACCAGCGGAAATCGGGATCCACCAATGATGAGAGCGTCAGCGCAACCACCATGAGCAGGATGAAGAACGTCGGCGCGAGGCTCCGGATTTTTTCTTCAGACACAACGTCAGCGGAGCCTTTGTAGCGCCGGAAATAGTAATACAAAAACGTGACTGCCCCGATCGCTCCCACTTCCACCGCAAAGAAAATCCCCGGCTTGCCTTTGTAAATGAAGAAATCGTTGAAGTTCATATGCTGGTAATTTGCCAGGATCATGCTGGGCGGATCCCCAATCAATGTTGCAGTCCCCTGGAGGTTGGAAGCGATAGCGATCCCAACGATGGCAGGGACAGGAGACGCGTTGATTCTTCGAGCGAGTGCAAAAGCAATCGGCGCTACGATCAAAACCACCGCCACGTTTTCTATGAAAACCGATAGAGCGGAAGATAAGAGGCACACGCCAAGAAACGCGCTCCCGACAGTGGAGGAGCGCTTCACGAGATATGAAGCGAGTACCGCTGGAACGCGCGAGAGAATGAAGAACTCCGCCAAAACGAGCGTTCCGGCAAAGATCCCCATTACATTCCAGTTGATATCATGAAAGATGGATCCCGTTCGTATCAGTCCGGCAAGGACGCCGGCCCCGATCCCTACCCATAGGATCTGGCTTTTGATGTGCTTGAAACAAATGATGGCCGCATAGCTCAGAAGGAAAATCAAGCTCGCCAGTAGACTGTCACTCAAACCCTGATGCCTCCTCCGCCGTTCAGTCCCGCTGTTCTGCGGATCGCATCCGCTCGAAGATCCGTTGGCAGGCCTTCGCAGGGTCCTGGGCTGCGATAATCGGTCTTCCGACAACGATAAAATCCGCCCCCGCCTCGATCGCCTTTTCAGGTGTCACCACACGAACCTGGTCGTCCTTTCCTCCTTCTCCCTCAAGCCTGATTCCCGGCGTCACTACCTTGAGATCCTTGCCCAAATGGCCTTTTAAAATTTTTACTTCATGTGCCGAGGCGACCACGCCGTCCAATCCGGCTTGCTGGGCGAGGCTAGCCAGATTGAGCACCATTTCGCGGGGCGCACAAGTGCTCGAAAACAACGTGACGAAATCATCTATCCTTAGGTGCGTGAGGACCGTGACACCGAGAAGCATCACCTGACGCTTGCCCGATTCTTCAACGGCGCGCATGGCTTCCCGGATCATTTCGGTACCACCGGACGTATGAAGAGTGAGCATTCCCGCATCCAGCTCGAGGGCGGAGCGTACGGCGCCGTAAACAGTATTCGGAATGTCATGGAATTTTAAATCGAGAAAAAGGTTCAAGCCGCTGCTTCTCACGAGCTCGCAAATTCTTGGCCCCTCGCGAGTGAACAGCTGGCTGCCGACTTTTACCCACCTCACCTGTGGCGAGAGCAGTTCGACCAGCTTGGACGCTTTCTCGTACGTTTCTACATCCAAGGCGACAATCAGCCGTTCAGCATTATCTCCCGACATGCTTACGTCGATCCTCCTTCCCTGCGCGCCCATTCCGGATGCGCTCGGAGCGCCTCGACGATCCGAATCGGCAGCTCCGGATCCGAGTACAGCGCTGTTCCAACCTGGACCGCTATCGCCCCCGCCAAAAAGAACTTTCTAGCGTCTTCAACCGAAGAGATTCCACCGATGCCAACGACCGGAATCGAAACGCTGTGCGCGACCTCCCACACCTTGAAAAGTGCAATGGGGAGAATACCTGGGCCCGAATACCCTGCTCCCACCCTGGCGAAGATGGGCTTGCCGGTGCTCAGGTCGAAGTCCGTGCCGATCACCGTGTTAACTGCGGAGATAGCATCCGCCCCCCCCGCTTCGGCGGCCCGGGCCACTAGCCCGACATCAGCAAGGTTGGGAGTGATTTTCACCCAAAGAGTTTTCTTCGGTATCCGTTCCTTCACGATGGATGTGATTTTCTCAACGTAGGCCGGATCCCTCCCATGATCCAGCGCTGTTCCCTCGACGTTTGGGCAGCTCAAGTTCAGCTCGATTCCCCGGTAACCTTCCAAAGGAGCGAAGGCCTCGGCAATCCGAGTGAACTCATCCTCCGTTTCAGCCGTGATGCTCACCACAGCATCCACTTCCAAGTCTTTTAGAAGGGGTAACTTTTCCCTTATATAGGCATCTAAACCCACGTTCTCGAGGCCGATGCTGTTCAGCGCTCCTGTGGGCAGCTCACGTATGCGTGGAGGCGGATTCCCAGCGCGCGGCTCGAGGGTAATCGTTTTGGTTACAATGCCCCCCAATTTTTTCTGGGGGATAATCGAGGCATACTCCTCGCCATATCCACAGATTCCCGACGCCAGAAATACCGGATTCTTGAACGCAACCGGCCCGATCTTCACACTGATATCGTTATTACTCGCACTCATGTTTCACGCCGATCCCTTACGGTTCGGGGAGTCGTTCCCAGATCACCTCATTCGCATTGAATACAGGGCCGTCGTGACAGACGGTTTTATATCTCTCTTTCACATCTTTCCCAGCTTGCTCCTTGGCGCTTACAGGGATTACGCAGGATCGGCAAGCACCCACAGCGCAGGCCATTCGGTTCTCCAGCGACACCCAATGCGCTATTCCCGCTTGCACAGCAAGATCGGCTACGGCTTTTAACATCGGCGTTGGCCCGCAGGAGAAAAGCGCGTCCACCGGATTACGTTCGAGTTCGACCTCGGCGAGCTGGGCGGCGTTCCCCCTAAATCCGTAACTCCCATCATCCGTGGCGAGCAGCGACCCTTCATCTGCGAGATCGATCGCCGAAAGAAACAAGTCTTCCTCCGATCGGCCTCCATATACCAGCTGGTAACATTCAGGACATACTCTCTTATCGAGCGTTCGCGAGACAAATTTCTGATAATAATAGAGCGGCGCAAGCCCTACACCCCCCGCAACGGCGAGAATCCTTTGCCCGGGGAGCAGCGGAAAAGCTTCGCCGAGCGGACCGAGGAAGTCCACTGTTTCCCCAGCTCCCAACTCTCGTAGGATTCGCGTGCCCTCACCTTTTTCCACGATGAGAAGCGTGATAGTTTCACCGTTACAATCGAAAATGCTGAAAGGGCGTCTAAGGAAGAACCTGCCGGAGGTCGGAACTGCCATATGGAGAAAGCTTCCAGGAGCGGGATCGGGGAATCCTTCCGGTTTGGAAAGCACCATCAAAAAATAACGAGAACTCAGCTGATGATTTTCGACAACCGTGGAAACGAATCGAGCGGGCTTGGGTATTTCAATACGGGTAAAATTCACGTTATTCTTCTGTCCCTCCCAGAAAATGTTTTGCGTATGCCGCCTGCTGGGAATCGGGAAACCGGTCGAGCAGATATTCGTATGCCTCTCTCGCCTTCAACGTATCTCCAATCATAACTGCATATATGTAGCCAATCGCGTATGCGGCTTTCGGCGCCACATCGCTTTCTGGATAGTCATTCAATACACTCCTGTACTGAGCGATAGCTTCCTCAAGGTTATTGAATTGAAACAGCTGAACCTCGGCGAGAGAGAACCCAGCAAAAGCTTTTTCTTCCTCGTTTGCCTCCCCGAGCGATGAGCGCAGTCTCAACAGTTTCGAGATATTTGAACTGCGTTCCAGCGCTTCGTCAGCAAAACGCGATTTTGCGTACTCACCGGAAACTCTTTCGAAGAATCCCTTCGCTGTCTCCAAGCTGTCCAGCTTTTCCTGATAGATGATGCCGAGCTGATAGTATCCTTCCGCACTGAATTTCGTCTTAGGGTAGCTGGATCCCACCATCCGGTAAAGACCGATTGCTTGATTCAGCGAGTCGAGCCCCACATAGCTTTCCGATTTGAGCAGCAGTACATCAGCTTTTTCTTCTAGCGGCAGGACGAATTGTTCGATCTCCCGAATGGCACTCAATGCATCCCCGTATCTCTCCAGTTTTATATAGGCTTCCGACAGCTTCATCAGACATCTGATTTTCTCTTCTTGCCTGAGCTTGCTGTTCAGAAGTCTTTCGTAAACGTGGATGCTTTTTTCATACTCTTCGCGCTCGAGGAAGATTTCCGCCATCTCAAGGTCCGCTCTCAATTTATACCTGCTGGTGGCGTGTTCCCTGGCGAGTGTTTCCAGATAAGTCATCGCCTCGTCCTCGCGGCCAGCCTTAAGGGAAACTGTTCCGAGAAGGTAAAGGGTAACAGCTTTATAGCGGCTTTTCGGGTATTTTTCGAGGAATGACTTCAGCAATATTGCAGCATCATCCAGCCGATCCTTTGCAATATACGATCTTGCGAGATACTCAGTGGCCTCTTCGTTCAGTTCGCTGTCAGGAAAATCCGCTTTCAGCGCCTCCAATGTTTGGATTGCTTTATCATACTCTCTCTGTTCGTAATAAGATTTGCCGATGAGCAGGACCGCATCATCCACCCACTTACTATTGGGGTATGTCGTTATCAACTGCTGGCATTTCTCGATTACATCATCGTAAATTGTAATATGTTGCCTGCTCAAGCTCCCGTCCTTCTGTACAGGCAGTGCCTTCGCTTCCCGGTACTTTTTCTTGGCATTGTAAAACATGTTGAAATACGCGCACCCGTATTGGAATGTGAGGATAAGGCATACTAGCACGGCCAATGTGGAGGATGGGAACATTGTAAGGCCGCTTTTTCGAACGGCTCTCGAGCGAAGCCTCATATAATCTCTCGCGGGCTTTCGGGGCAAAGGATTACCGCAGCTGTTAGAGCGCTGCTTCGGATGGAACCACCGGCGTTCCATCGAGGATAGTGTGCAACACTCTCCCGGAAAGCTTCCGTCCGATGTAAGGAGAGTTCCGGGATTTCGAATAGAATCCATCACTCGATACGATCCATGTTACCGTCGGATCAAACAGCACCAAGTCGGCGGCATCACCTTTTCGTAATGTTCCGCCTGGAATTCCCAGCGCCTGAGCGGCTTTATACGTGATGAGCGCCAGCGCTTGGGGGAGCGCAAGATGCCTAGGCTCAACCAAGTGCGTCAGGACAACGGAAAATGTCGTTTCGAGCCCGATCATACCGGGCGGGGCATATTCGAACTCTACCTGTTTTTCCTCCTGCGCGTGGGGGGCATGATCGGAGGCGATGCAATCCAGTGTCCCATCTTTTAACCCTTCGATGATTGCCTCTCTGTCCTCTGCAGATCGAAGGGGTGGGTTGACTCTGAAGTTCGTATCATATGTCTCGAGATCTTTTTCTTCCAGTGAAATATAGTGCGGAGCTGTTTCAGCCGTCACTGGAAGTCCATTTTCTTTTGCCTCCCGGATCCGGTTGACGGCTCCACGAGTGGACACGTGCGCCACATGAAGTTTTGATTTCACCGCATTCAGCACTATTAAGTCTCTTGCGAGACACAGCTCCTCGCTGAAAGCGGGTACGGAGGGCAAACCGAGTTTCGTAGAGTAAAATCCTTCGTTCATCACCCCACCGGCTGACGTAGAAGGATCTTCACAATGCTCGATGAGCGGTATATCGAACCGTGAGGCGTATTCGAGGACTCTCCGAACCATTTGAGCAGTTGATACCGGTGCCCCGTCATCACTCACCGCCACAGCTCCTGCCGAGACGAGGCGACCGATCTCTGTCAATCGCTCACCTTCCCGGCCTACAGTGGCTGCAGCGACTGGATAGACCTTGGCAAAACCGGATAACTTCGCCTTCCGCAGTATAAAATCAACCACACTTTTGTTATCGATCGCCGGTGAAGTGTTCGGCATGCATGCGACCGAAGTGAATCCACCGGACGCGGCTGCTACGGTTCCGGTATGGATCGTTTCCTTGTGTTCGTAGCCAGGTTCCCGAAGGTGCACATGAATATCTACAAATCCCGGAGACAGGTGCAGCCCTCCGCCGTCGTAGACGGTTTTATCCCCGAACTCCGGGAGCCCCTCCTCCACAAATGCGATCTTCCCGCCTTCGACTCCGACACAACCCGGAAAGATCCGCTCGTTCTCCGGATCGACAACCTTGATGTTTGCGATCGCATAATCACACACATCCCGCAGTTTCGAAATCGCTTCCACGGCTTCCCTTTCATCAAATCGCCCGAGGGGCCATGTGAGATGTCATCAGGTTTCCCTTGGGCGTGTTTGGCCAATACCCGGAGGCCCTTTGACGAAGAACTCCACTTCGTACTAGAAACGAGCCCAATCAAACCGCTTCCCGATTTTCTTCTGGAGCGCTTTGCACCTCTTCTTCGATCAATCCCTCTTTCTGCCCCACTCCGCAAATGAGATAGAGTACCGCCATCCGTACGGCAACTCCATTGGTCACCTGGTCGAGAATCACTGCCCTGTCGCTATCGGCCACTTCCTGGCTGATTTCGACTCCCCTATTCATCGGACCTGGGTGCATGATGAGGCACTCAGGCGTCGCCCAGGCAAGAGACTCCGCCGTAATTCCGTACACTTCGTTATATTCGAGGGAGCTTGGGAACAGGTTCACCTTCTGTCGCTCCAGCTGGATTCGCAACACATTGATCGCGTCTGCTCCTTCTATCGCTCTTTTGAGGTTCGTTTCTACCTGAACGCCGAACCTCTCGATATCCCTGGGGATCATCGTTGGCGGGGCGCAGAGGACCACTTCCGCGCCCAGCGTGGTCAAGCCAAACACATCAGAGCGAGCAACCCGGCTGTGAGCAACGTCCCCAACGATCACGATTCGCTTCCCTCTCAGGTCTCCCAACTTCTCCCGCAGCGTGAAGATATCGAGAAGTCCTTGCGTGGGATGCTCATGGCAACCGTCTCCCGCGTTGACCACGGCTGCATCCAAGAGTCCGGCAAGAAAATGGGGCGCCCCAGCTGCGCTGTGGCGCATGACGATGAGGTCGATTTTCATTGCCTGGATGTTCTCTGCCGTATCCCTGAGGGTTTCCCCCTTTTTCACGCTGCTCGTTGACGCCGATATGTTTACCGTGTCGGCGCTCAGGCGCTTCTCCGCCAGCTCGAAGCTCGTACGTGTCCGGGTGCTTGGCTCAAAGAAGAGATTCACGACCGTTTTTCCGCGCAATGCGGGCACTTTTTTGACGGGGCGCTCGGAGATCTCCTTGAAAGAGTCGGCCGTATCGAGAATCAGGTTGATTTCTTCAGCGCTCATTCCTTCGAGACCGAGCAAATCATTCCTTCCAAGCGTCATGATGGCACCAGCTCCCCTAGTATGACTTCATCTTCTCCATCGAATTCTCTCAGGTGGACTTCCACCTGTTCTCTCTCGGATGTCGGTATATTTTTCCCCACGTAATCCGCTTTGATCGGAAATTCTCTATGGCCTCTGTCGACGAGCACAGCGAGCTGGATCTGTCGCGGACGCCCGAAATCGATGAGCTCATCGAGGGCCGCACGAACCGTCCGCCCCGTGTACAGTACGTCGTCGACGAGAACTATTACCTTATTGGTGATATCCACTTTAATCTCCGTCTTTCCGATGACGGGCTTGCTCGTCATCGTTTGGAAGTCGTCCCTGTAAAGGGTGATGTCCAAAATGCCCGTTGGGACTTCCTCACCTTCTATAGTCTCGAGATAGGTCGCGATTCGTTCAGCCAGGTAGACACCTCTCCGGCGGATTCCGACGGCCACAATGTTTTTTACACCAGTGTTTCGCTCGACAATCTCATGAGCAATCCTCTTGATTGCCCTCCGGATTTGATCCGTATCCATGATCGTCGCTCTGTATTGAAAGTCCAAACCAGGTCCTCCGTAGTAGATGTAAAAGATGGTCAGCGGGACGGCCCCGGGCAGGCAAAAAAAACCCCCCGAGAAACCTAGGGGGTGGGCCATGATATTCCCTTCGCCCTTTCCTGGCCTCCCGGACCAGATTAAAAGGTTTTCGTCCATCACATATTACCGTTCCTGAGAGCGTTGTTCAAGAAGTTTTTGATCAAAAATGTCTTTTGATCCTGGGCCCACTTCACATGCCAGCCATTCGCTCCTGCTCTTAATCTCCCTAAGAGCTTGAAAAAAAAGGAATGACCGGATTCCAGCGGATTCCAGCGAAATCCAACCACCCAGCTGTTGAACCGAAGAATGGTCCGGACTTGGGGAAATCCTTCATGCGGAGCAACGAGAAGGCTTCGTGGAGGTGATGACCTTTATTGGAGGGAGCGAAGATTGCCGCGTGAGGGGGGTGATGAACCATTGCGCGGAGCGAGGGAGGATCGCCCACCGCAGGCGGGAAGCCGACCGAAGCGGGCGCAGGTGAGGAAACAGCCCATCTGGCACCTACAGCCTATTCTGAAGAATGGTGGATCGAAACCAATGGACGGCTTGCTATCGCGAGCTGAATGAAGTTATTTGACCCCCTGCCACTGTCTCTACTATGATGAGTCCAGCCTGTCCGGAGACCTCTTGAATTCGTTCGGCAACCCGCTGGGGAGGACCCGAAGAATGAGCTGGTAGCATCGGCAACTCTCCGACAGACGGCACACTGCACACTCAAAAAGGAGTAGCAAAATGGTGAGTGAAAAAAAGCTAGCGAGCGCAGCTAGGGTCGCGCTCACCCAGTGCCTCGGGGTTAAAGAAGGGGAAAAGCTGCTCATCGTAACGAATCCGGAGAAGAGGCGGATCGCCGAGGCTCTTTTCCAGGAGGGTGAAAAACTCGGGGCCGATCCAATACTTCTCTTCTACCCCAAAGGATCCATCAACGGCGAAGAGCCTCCCAATCTGGTTGCCGAAGCAATGCTCAAATCCGACGTCATCATCGCGCCCACGGTGACCAGCTTAACCCACACCCAAGCGAGACGCCGCGCATGCAAGGCAAAGGCACGCGTGGCCACGATGCCTGATATCTCCGAGGACTTTTTTGTGCGGGGGCTCAGCGCAGATTACAACGAAATCCAGAGATTATCGAAGAAGGTCCAAACATTATTGGATCAAGCGAAAGTGGCACATGTTACTTCCCCTTCCCGATGCAATCTGTACCTCGACATCCGCAACAAAGCTCTCGTTAGCGACGGCAACTTGAAAATGCCGGGATCTTGTTCCAACTTGCCTACTGGAGAGTCGGAACTTGCGCCCAAGACGGCCAACGGTATCCTGGTAGCCGATAGATGCGGCAAATTTATCACCGAGCCAACAAAACTCGAGATCAAAGATGGCTATATCATCAAATACGAGGGCAATCCCTCAGGCCGACGTTTCAGGAAGTTGGTGGAAGCCTGCAAGCAGAAAGACGGAAACGACAACGCAGCTTTCATCGCCGAATTCGCCATCGGTACGAACAAGAGCGCCAAGGTGACGGGATTGATCCTCGAAGACGAAAAAGTGTACGGAACGTGTCATATCGCTTTCGGAGATAACACCAGTTATCCTGGAGGCAGAAACCCGAGCACTCTGCATATAGACGTAATCGTCTTTAAACCAACGATCACATTCGACGGTCGGATAATAATGAAAAACGGGAAGCTTATTGTCTGATGATGCCGACCAGAGTGCCCAATCAGCTCGAGTTTTTCTTTCTACGCGAGGATAAGCGCGACCAACGCAGATTCATCCTCACTCCGCCTCTCTCCCAGCATCGATTCTGCGGAAAGCTTCTCGAGAAACTCAATTATGTAGAGCGATTTTTCCCCGAACTCCGTGGGACGACGATAAAGGTTGGATTAACCCGGGCGGCAAGCGGCATGGCAATCCCCGGAGGTACTGAAGTTTGGTTCAACCCTTCCCGCGTCTGTTATCATACGATTGCACACGAACTAGTACACCTGCTTCAGGGTTCCAACGGGATCCCTCGAGGAGAGAAGAGCTGCGATGTCTTCTCGTTGGCAAGAGACTGGACGCTGAACGATACGCTTCCGAATTATGTGAAAATACCGGCAGCTTTCCACGACCCATTGGGTCGGATTCCCGAGGCGAAGGCGAAACTTATTTTTGCGGTCGCTTCTGGAGCCGTTGCGATAAGAGCCGCCGGTTTGAGAAATTACATTGCATTTTTCGAAAAGGAACTCGCTAGATTGGGTGGATAACCGCTACAGCCCCGCCGACCTGATGGACCAAGACTGCAGAACGATTTTTAGAGGTGAATAAACCTCTCGCCTCCCTGGATCGTGATTCTCTTAATCATATCAATCGGGATCCATTGCTCGACATTTTCTTCCTGTCCCTTTTTCTGCGCTGAGTATACGAGCATTACGTAATCCTCACCAACTTCGCTTATCTTCGCACCATACGCTTGAAATCCCAAGCTTTCCTTAAGGGCAGTACTCCTGTAACTCTCCGGATTCACAACCGTAACTTGGCTCCCTTCCCATGCTTTGAGTACGTTCTGGAAACTCACGGTGCCTCCTTTCTCTTGGTTCTTATGACCCAATCGAATCTGTTTTTTTCTGTTACCTATATAGTAACAATCCTGACGTGTCATGCAAGTGGGCGATTGAGTTCTTCCCTAACCTTTTTCACTACCTCCTGACACCTGGCATCTACCTCACCCGCGGTTGAGATAGCATCCCGGTGGGTCTCCTTTACATATTCAGCATCCGAAATACCGGGCAGGTTGATCAACACATTGAACAATGCCCCTTCCGCTGCTGCCCGCAACGAGAGAGCAGCCACGCCCGCATCGCTGAGAGAATTGACATTGCCGCTCCTAGCTACAGCTTCGACAACCTCCACTGCCCTGAGACAAGCCGTAATCACGCCCATCGGCACGTCCACTGCTCTTTTTGTTGCCGCTTCCACCATTTCATCACGGCGCTGCCTATCTTCTTCGGTCTTCTTTGGAAGCCTCATCGCCTCCATCACTCTGTCGAAGGCTTTCGAGTCTTCGTCCACTCCTTGCAGGAACGCGCTTTTTAGCGCCTGGGCCTTAACCGCTACTTCCTTCATCTGCCCCTCGACCGATTCGTAGCCCTTCTTTCCAACAGTGAGGTTTGCGACCATGCTCGCCAGTGCCGAGGCTAGCGATGCAATGAGAGCGGAAACGCTTCCGCCTCCCGGAACTGGCGTATCAATAGACGTCACGTCGAGAAAATCCTTAATGGCCAGGTCTGCGAGTGGAGTTTTTTCGGCCACACGATACTCGATAATTTTCTGCTGAGGATCGAACCGCGTGATATCGTTGAGCCCCAAGGATTGAACGGCTGTTTCAATTATTTCCTTCTCTGGCACACCCGTGGACTTCCCCTGGAGATCGAGATAATGTCGCCCAGCTTGGAGTACCGCTTGCAGCGGGATGAGTCCCACAAGTTCGCTCCCGGTGACCCTGGCCCCGCGCAGCTCAGCTTGTTGCTTCACTTCATCGAAAGCGACATGCGGCGGTGTCACATCGTAATCGACGAGATTAATCGATACTTGTGCTCGATTGTATTCCTCTATGTACCACCCCACAGCCTTGAGCGCATTGAGTGTTCCCGGGACCTTGACCACGTTCCCCTGTGCATCCCTCACCATCTTGCCCGCCCCATCGCGTTTCGCCCTTCCGGCCTCGCGAATGGTGAGGGCTATATCATGAGCGATCTTTCGGTCCTTCGTGTTGAGGTTCACGTTGTAGGCGATGAGAAATTTTCTCGCACCGACGATCGTTGCGCCTGTTTTCGCGTTGAACACCGCCGGTCCATAATCGGGCTTCCACTCGGGATCTTTGAGTTTAACACTCAGTCCCTCGTACTCTCCCGCACGGACGGTGGCGAGGTTCCTGCGGTCCTCTTTCTTTGCGGCGGACTCATATAGGTAGACCGGGATTCGCAGCTCGTTGCCAACACGCGCTCCAAGCTCATTGGCGAGCTGCACACAGTCCTCCATCGTTACGCCCCGAACAGGAACAAAAGGGCAGACATCCGTCGCCCCGAGTCTCGCATGCGCCCCCTGATGTTTACTCATATCGATGAGCCTGGAGGCTGTTTCGATAGCCCTGAAAGCCGCTTCCACCGCCGCCGAAAACTCTGCGACAAACGTCACTACCGTGCGGTTGGTGTCTTTTCCAGGATCGACGTCGAGAAGGTAGGCGCCTTCGGTTTCCTCGATAGCGGAAGTGATCGAATCGATCACCGCACGATCCCTTCCTTCACTAAAATTGGGAACGCACTCCACGAGTCTCATCCATGAACCTCCCTGCAACGAGACAAATATCAAAGCAGTCTCCGCATATAATACACAAAAACTCTCCGAGTGGACAGAAAATATCGAACGGATTGATTGATTCCAGAAGATTGGGCACGGGTCTGCTCCGACCGCTCAGGCTGGGCCCCCGGCGTCGAAGATGAAATTCCTGCGCCCAACGAGAGAGCGTGAAACAACGAAGCCTCTCCGGTGTGGAGAGGCAAAAACGTAGGCCCGCGATCGCGCGCCGCCAGAACGTTTGAGGGATCTCGCTCCCATAGCATAATTGGCCTGAGAGCCTATCAGGCCAGGGGGGATCCGAAAGAATGGTGATCGACGGCTTCTTGGTAATCGTCGAACCAGTAAGCGAATGGGTTGCGTTTGAAAACCATTACCCGACCTGTATCTGCCGGATTGGCCGCACGGTGGTACTTGAAAATGATGTTCGAATTGATAAGTCCAACAACTTCGATTTTCCCCGAATGATGCGACATCACGTATCGCGCGCGAAACGCAAGACCAGAGCAGTTTTCCTTTGCCAGCTCGAAAATCTGATATGCCTCTTCGATGGGCACTGCGTAGGATTTGTTCCCCAAAGTGGGACGGCACTGGAAAACATAGTACGGCGGCACACCGACGAAAGAACATTTTCTGAAGAGCTCAGCCAGCGTATCCGGATCGTCATTCACCCCACGGATCAGCGGGGTCTGGTTGACCGTTATGACTCCTGCTTGCTGCAAGAGGTCCAGACCTTCGATTGCATCCTTGGTGAGTTCTCGAGGGTGGTTGAAATGAACAACAACATATATTCGTTTCTCTGGTGTGCTGTACTTTTTGAACATATCCAGTAACGCCGGATCATCGATGATTCGAAATGGATTGAACGCCGGTATCTTTGTGCCGATGCGAATGATTTGCACATGGTCGATATCGCGAACCTCACTGATGATTTTTTCGAGCTTTCCCGTAGACATGATCAACGGATCGCCGCCGGTAAGAAGAACGTTCGTTATCTCGTCGTGCTCGCGGATATATTCGAGCCCTTGAGAAATGTCTTTCACGACCTCGTCGTTCTCGTCCATAAAAAGCCTTTTTCGAAAACAAAACCGGCAGTAGCCACCGCAAACATCGTTTACGAGAAGCAAGCCGACGGAATCGTATTTATGCTCTAACCCAGGAACTTTTGTATAATCTGCCTCACAAGAAGCGTCTAATTCCCCCCATTCAAACAGTTCTTCTACATCAGGCATAATAATGCGGCGGATGGGATCGCCAAGATCATTCCAATTGATTAGAGATTGGTAGTACTCGTTGGTTCTGAAAGCGAAATTTTGTTTTACCTGTTCCAATTCGCGGCGCTCTTCATCGCTTAGTTGCGGTATTTGCTCCAATTTTGTGATGTATTTAGGTCTCCGCATAAACATACCTCCAGCGTCTATTTGTAAACGAAGGTCATCGTCGGTTAGATTTTTCTTTTTTTCTTTGGGTACCAGCGTCTCTCGTGAAGGCACGATTGAGAATGGAGTCGAGATCTAAATCAAACCCAGACGCCGGAAGTACTGGTATCAATTACTACGCAGCAGCGGTGGTTGTTCAACCAAATATCTTTTCTTTCAATAATAAGTTAGCAGATTTTACGAGACGATTCAAGTTTTTAATCCGCTTTCATTCTCAAGGATTTCGTCATCTCAATAACAATAGTTTTCCCGATAAATCATCGGGAAATTTGCCGCACATCTTACTCTAATAAACAATAAAGGTTACGCGTGCCAATAAGCAGTTATCCACAAATCAAAGCGTTCCTTAAACTATTTCTTATGAATTTTTAAACCGAAAATTAGAGTTGTTTTGATGTGAATCAAATTGAATGAAGAAGGGAGTTCCTGATTTCTAAGTGCGTCTTGTTGTTCTTCAAGTTGAACTGAAGCAGTTTATTGCGTCGTATGATCGATTATCTTTGTTATCCGTCCGCAAGTCGTGCAGCTCATATGGGTGGCACAAAAGGCGGGAGAAATCTGCATGCGTTTCCCACATGAACAAAAATACGTTTCCCATCCCTTTCCCTTCCTCACATATTCGAGCGGTGCTTCATCATTGCGAGGTGCCGGCGCCGGTTCCAAAGTTTCGCCCCCACCCACACCCGTAAGTACGCCGGCGGCCGCGCCGACCGCTGCGAGTTCCGCGGTGGGCACGTGGTTGGTGCGTCCGCATCTCGGGCAGAGTAACTCCGGTTTGTCGAAATCAGGTGGAAGCTTGATTTTTAGACCACACGCGCAAACAAGAAATGCATACCCGTTCATCGCTCGCATTAAATCGAAAGCTTTTCTTACCGCGTCTTTCTCGTCCGCCGGCGCAGTCTTATCAATGGATCCTTCGCGGATTTGAATCCCTTTACTCTGCTTCAATCCCGAGGTCGGGATGATCATCGTCGGCTTTCCTTTCATTTTCGAGAAAGCTCTTTGGTAATCCAAGTAGTCGGCACCACGCGTCATGGTTCGCAATATCATTATCCTTTCATGAATCGGCGGATGCGTGCTGGTCAACCCAGTTAAACCTGCTTTTTTACCCGTCAACGGATTTACTATGTACATCGGCGCCGTCACTTTGTTCGCTGTTTGGAGCTGAACATCCGACAAAGCGATTTTCTCCAGTGCAGAGGCAAGTCCTTCCGGGTATCGCGTGAGCCGTACTGCGGAAGCGTCCGCAAGATATTCCCGCTTTCTTGAAATGGCGAAATAGAGAAGCCGCGCGAAAATCGGTCCCAGTATGGCCAGTGCTATAGCTCCCACTACGATCATCCAGTGATCGCCGCCGAACTTGCTTGAACTGCGGGACCGATATCGCCTCCCGGCGCCAGGCGCAAACCACATCCACCTCAGGAAGATTTCAGAAACCAATACGATGCTCCCCAGCATGATTCCCGCGAAAGTCATAAACTGGACATCGCGGTTGAGGATGTGGGAAATTTCATGAGCAATGACACCTTGGAGCTCATCCCTGTTGAGACGGGATAACAGCCCCGCCGTAACGGCCACAGCGCATTTCTCCGGTTTTATCCCAATCGCAAACGCGTTTGGCGCCGGTTCATCGATGATGTACACATCAGGCATAGCCGGCAGGTTCGCCGCAATTTTCATTTCTTCGACCACATTGAAGAGCTGAGGGTGGAGATCGTGGGTGACTTTCCTTGCGCCGCTAACAGTAAGGAGGATTTTATCTCCTGAGAAATAGCTGACGATCGACAGGAACGCCCAGATTCCCAGAGCAAGGAAAAGACCGCTGATCCCACCATGCTCTGGTTCGATCGCAGCGCCAATAAAATATCCCAGCAATACCAGGCAAAGCGCCATTCCCGAAAAGAGAATGATCGACTTGCGTTTGTTCGCTGCTATGATTTCCCACATCATGACGCTTCAACGAATCCTTTCCGGACTGCAAGCCTGCACAGCAGCAGGACTCGAGCTACTTCTTGGGACGATGCGCCTGGTGCGCTGCTATGTAGTGAAACTAACCTTGGGCACTTCCTTCTCGGCCTTGTCTTCGATTTCGAAGAACTCTTCCTGGTTGAAATTGAACGTCTGTGCGATGATGTTCGACGGAAACATCTGAATCTTGTTGTTGAAGAAAAGCACCTGGTCGTTATAACCCTGTCGTGCAAACGCAATCTTGTTTTCCGTCGACGTCAACTCTTCCTGCAATGCGAGAAAGTTCTGGTTCGCCTTTAAATCTGGATAGTTCTCTACAACGAGGAGGAATCTGCTAAGCGCACCGCTGAGGTCTGATTCCGCTCTCGATTTATCCCCAATGCTGTTCGCACCCATCGCTCGACTCCGCGCCTCAGTGACGTTCTCCAGCGTCTCTCTCTCGTGTTTCACATATCCTTTGGCTGTCTCCACGAGATTCGGTATGAGATCATGTCTTCGCTTTAGCTGGACATCGATCTGCGACCACGCGTTTTTCACCCTGTTCCTCAGACGAATCAAAGCGTTGTAAATCCCAATAAAGTAAAAGATCACCAATGCGACAATCGCGAGGATGATAATGAGTCCGGCCACTTGATGCCTCCTTTCACTATGCGCTTCGAAATCGGCTTGATCAAAAACGAATACGCGTCTTAGATGATTTCATCTCGATCAACCCTTTTTCCCAAACACGTCTCTTATCAAGTCGATCACGCGGCGGTCGCCCGGAAAATCGCCCAGTTCCACGATTCCCAAAAGCTCGCCACTGTCGAACCACAGCCCGTCGTTCGCAGGACAACTGTCAATCAGAACCCGCCGGGTTCCGCTGACCAGTATCTTATTCATCTTTTTTGAGCATATCGGGCACCTGATCTTCTCCTCAGCTGCCCCTCTGTCATTTTTGAATGCTTCCATCAGGCGCTCTCGGTTCTCGGATCCTTCGAGGAGGAGTTCGAGCTCGCCGGAATCGAGCCACACGCCATAACAATTAAGGCAGTGGTCCACCTCGATCTGGTCCAACTCGAGAACGACCATCGGCTCACTGCAGACCGGGCAGTTCAATGCTGTCTCCCTTCAACTCGAACGGATTTTGGCTGGATGGAACTGCAACCAGATGGATTCTCCGCAATCGAGCCATCCAGCAAACTTACACACCGCTTTCCCCGAATATTCACCTTCTCAGGTGTCCAACTCAAGAAATACACAGATTTTTAGTAAATATGAAGTTAAAAGCATGCCTCATGCCAATGGAAGCTACTTCCGCATCACCCCCAGGGCATGGATTCTCTGTTTGGCATCGGTTGAGAGAGGCGATGAAGCGGATAGCCCCGGCAAGATGTGGTATCGTGCTACGTGATCCTACCGGGGCTTTAGTTGGGTGGGTCCGTTGATTTCGCTGGATTCTACTGGCTATTTTTCACACACGTTCTATCTATAGGATCGCTCCCGAAACAAGTACCGGTTGAATCGCATTAGGATCCATTTCCGAGAATCTCCCTCACCGTTGTCATTGCGATACGCTCTGCTTGCTCTCTGGTCTTCCCAACTGAGCGGGCGATATTGCCTCCGAGATCCAGCTTCGAAACGACACAATGATAGCTCACACCATTCCGATAGGTAGTGAATTTGAGGGTGACACCGTCGATCACCCGATTTTCTGATCGATATGTTTCCGTTTTCTCCATTGTCAGGTTCCCTTCTGGATCCATTACCATTTGGTGAGTTTATCAACGCACATTCCACAAAGCCACACTTCCCAATATCCGTACACGTTCGATCAAAATTATCGTGGACTAATTTGGTCGCGTATTTCGAAAGCAATGTAAATAAAACAAGCCTTGAGCGCAAGCAATTTCTTAGATATTTCAGGTCTAGTTAGATTATATATCTGCGCATTCGGTGTCAAGAATTTTCGACACTGGAAAACTTGCCATAGCGAGGTTGTTCGATCCCTCGCCAATCGCGCTGATAACATGTTTCCCTTGTTGTTCCAAAATCGGTTACAGTAATGAGAAGTCACCACCGAGGACCACGCCAAACCGGGCAGTTCATTCTATCGAACAGGCCGCAAACCAACAGCCGGAGGCTAAGAATGGAGAGGACAGTTCGTGTCAGCCGCGTGTTGCCGCTTGGCCGTCTCGTGATACTCATTGCGCTCGCATACGGGCTCATCCCCGCCGCGGTTGGCGGAGGAGATCGAATTACGGGCAAGCCATTTGCCACGCGCTCTGATGTCATCGCCCGTCACGGGATGGCGGCAACCAGCCAGCCGCTTGCCACGCAAATCGCGCTGGATATCCTCAGAAAGGGCGGTACGGCGGTGGATGCCGCCATCGCTGCGAATGCCGCTTTAGGACTAATGGAACCTACGGGATGTGGGATCGGCGGAGATCTCTTTGCGATCGTATGGAACGCAAAGTCGAAAAAGCTCTATGGCTTGAATGCCAGCGGCCGGTCCCCCTACTCGCTGACCCTCGATCACTTTAGAAAAGAAGGACTTACACAGATTCCTCCTTATGGACCACTTCCCGTCACCGTTCCGGGGTGCGTCGATGGATGGTTCGAGCTGCACGGCAAGTTCGGGAAGCTCTCGATGAAACAGATCCTTGCTCCTGCGATCAAGTATGCCCGAGAAGGATTTCCACTAAGCGAGCTGATTGCCTACTACTGGTCGCGGAGCGTTCCCGTTCTCGAAGAATGGCCTGGCTTCAAGGACACGTTCATGCCGAATGGACGCGCACCCAAGAAGGGGGAGATCTTCAAGAATCCGAAACTCGCAGACACTTACGAAGAGATCGCCGGGGGCGGCCGGGATGCGTTTTATAAAGGAGACATCGCAAAAACCATTGATGGATTCATGAAGCGCGTCGGCGGATTCTTATCGTACCGTGATTTCGCCGATCACCATTCCGAGTGGGTCGAACCGGTTTCTGCCAACTATCGCGGCTGCGACGTTTGGGAACTTCCTCCGAACGGCCAGGGAATCGCAGCCCTCCAGATACTGAACATCCTCGAAGGTTACGACATTAAACGCATGGGATTCGCAAGTACGGAATATATCCACGTATTTGTCGAAGCCAAGAAACTCGCCTTCGAAGACCGCGCAACGTATTACGCCGATCCGGATTTCAATGACATTCCGGTGGATCAGCTGATATCGAAGACCTATGCAGAAAAGCGACGAATGCTCATCGACCCGAAGCGTGCCGCCAGGAAATATGAACCAGGAAATCCCAAATTCGACGCGGGCGAGACGATCTACCTTACCACGGCCGACAAGGACGGCAACATGGTTTCGCTCATCCAGAGCAATTATCGCGGGATGGGATCCGGCCTCTCACCTGACGGACTGGGATTCATTCTTCAAGACAGGGGAGAGTTGTTCGACCTGGAAGAGGGCAGGTTCAACACGTACGCGCCGCATAAGAGGCCTTTTCACACTATTATCCCAGGCTTCATCACAAAGGATGGAAGACCGCTCATGAGCTTCGGAGTTATGGGGGGATCGATGCAGCCACAGGGTCACGTGCAAATTGTAGTAAATATGATCGACTTCGGCATGAGCCTCCAGGAAGCAGGGGACGCACCGAGGGTTCGGCACACTGGATCGTCACAGCCAACCGGCGAAACCATGACGGGCGGAGGATTCGTGAACCTCGAGAGCGGTATCCCCTTTGAAACCGCGCGGGAGCTCATGAAATTGGGACACCGTGTCCAGATGAGCGTAGGAGGTTATGGGGGATACCAGGCGATTCTGTTTGATTGGGAGAACGGAGTGTATTACGGGGCCTCCGAATCGCGTAAGGACGGCCAAGCAGCCGGGTATTGACGAACAGATTTGAGAGCCAACTAGCTGTGATGGGGGATTACGCGGAGCGAGCAGCGAGACCCCGTGGGGGCGACGAACCGTTACGCGGAGCGAGCGAGGATTCCCCGCCGGAGGTGGATAGCCGAGCGAAG
>JABAOH010062401.1_pt2 | contig 58495 bp, 65 predicted proteins | sample 7062181 | NCBI WGS metagenome assembly JABAOH01 (sample SAMN14538630, study PRJNA623070) | marine sediment metagenome | biome: marine biome [ENVO:00000428]; feature: marine pelagic biome [ENVO:01000023]; material: deep marine sediment [ENVO:00002113]; isolation source: pool of 5 deep marine... | reverse complement strand
TTACGAGGCCAGGGGTGCCCGTGCCCAGCTGGGGCGGATCATCAACCTCGGGACCGCCGGGGCGTGCCTCACGACGCAGGGGGCGATCCCCCCTGTCGGGGCCGACCTGCTCCTCTGCTTCCACTTCCCCCTCCGCAAGCGTCCGATCGAGGCTATGGGCCATGTGAGGTGGGTGACCCGAGGGACCGCCGGGGTGGAGTTCGGCCAACTGGGTCCTCAGGCACAAAACGAGATCTGGAGGTACTACGCGAAGGAGTCGGCATGGCAACGCGGCGGTGGAGTGCGATCGTTTCAGCCTTCAGGCAGAAGACGAGATCTGGAGGTGTTCCGCGACGTGCTAGAGGCCTGGCGCCGGCACATACGCGAGTCAGACCGACCCCGAGAAGATACAGTGATCAAACCGGGGGAGGCAAAGTGCTTGGCCCACCGCCGGCACAATGGGAGGCGCAATAGATGTGCTAACTCTCCAATCCCCTCAATAGAGGTTCCCATTTTTGACAATCGACCGGACGGAATCGCCGATCACTGACCCGCATCCCATTGAAGGGACCGTGAAATTCCACTCCGGTATGGTAGATCACGGCCTCCTCCCCATCCGGTTGCAGCTCTAGCCGGTCGACCGCCGACCGGACCGCGCGGCACTGCACCCTCAGTTTGCGCCCTCGCAGGAGAAGGTCTACGTAAGAAACGCTCTCCAGTCGAACAAACCCGGTATGCTCAATCAGCGCCCCCCCAAGACTGACGTCCAGGATCGACACCTCATCGATCGCATTTACCCACCCCTTGGTCCTGCCTCCCACAATCCCTCGGGGATATTGCCGCCTCTCTAGCCGTTCTTGTGCCGCCACAACTCCTCGGCCCCTCTCGCGGGCCCCATCGCCCTGGAAGCTCGACAGCACGGAGAGTTCCCCCGCTGAGCCGCCTCGCTCGCCGATGCTCCCAGGAGCCCCTGATTCTACCTCCACGAACATGGTATCATGATGGTTCCACATAACCTGTCCCGCCAATTCCACGACCTGAACCTCCCCCGGGAACCGGAGTCGGACGAGTACGTCTACCCCGGGAGGCAGGGGTTGTTCTAGACCGAGGTAAAGGTGGGAGGGGGAAAGGTCCACCAGACGGGCAGTCAGAGGGGGGTGGGCGAGACCATATTGTACTTCGATCATCGGTTCGGGTTTCATCTCTTGCGCCTCTCGCAGTCTCAGGTTCTTTTTTTTCCCGAGGCAGGTAAGCAATAGGAGTGCCAGCTGCACACTCGCTTTGTTTTTAACGAATTAACGACTTCCGAGGCCTTCATTGACCAATTTTCGGCAGGGGGAGTGACCGCGGATGGGACGCAGCGGGTACCGCAAACCACCTATCGAGCCTCCTTGGGGGACCTGTCCACCTGGGTTGTGCAGGTGATGACGGTGCCCCCGAATGGGAAGCATCAGGAGCTATTCCTAAAGCTCCAACGGGAGGCACGGGGGCCAGGCGGGGACAGTGGGAGGTTGGGCATCTCTAGGGTGCATGGCCCGCCGCGAGCCGGCTGAGGAAGCGCTTATACTGTACCCGGCTGACGCCTTCTGTGAAGTTTAGGAGCTTGATACCGTGGCAGAACCTTCCTTCCGCAGTTGGCTGGGCACCCTGCCAGAGTACTGTGCCGTTGGCAATAATTGGGCCTTTGGGGAGGCTTAGCCCCAGACGCACGATCGTTCCGGGCTCCACTGTTTCGGGGAGCAGGAGCAGGAGACCGCGGAGGCTTACGTTGCCCGTGTGCCCGACGACTTCCCGGATCATCTTTGCATCCCCCCGGACGAAGCAGCGGACCGGGACCTCTGCCGGATGACGTGGATGGCGCCGGCGATGCATCTGGATGTCGCGTTGCGCCGATTCTGCGGCCAACTCTACCACGCGGCGCAGGTCCTTGGCAGGAAAGGGCTTCAGTAGAAAGAATTTGGCTCCACCGCGAAAGGCCTTGTCGATGTACGTCCAGTCCGACGAGGCCGTGATGGCGACCACGGGAATATCTCTGAGAGCGGGGTCCCGTTTCAGGTGTGTCAATGTTTTAATACCGTCGATGGCGGGCATTATCATGTCCAAGATGATGACGGCGGGCTGGACCGCCCGGGCCGCCTCAATTCCTGACGCACCATCGGGAGCCGAATGGACTTCGAACCCCGCGTCTGTGAGAATGGCAGATACAAGCTCACAGGACAGCGCATCGTCGTCAATTACCAGGATGGGCCGTCTCTTCATAGTCACCCCCAAAGAGGTTTCGAGAAGGACGGGAAGGTCGTGTGAAGCGCACCATACGAGGCTGTGCAAGGACCAAATAAGCTCAGAGAACCCTGCCTCCTAGAACACGAAGAGCGATAACTGTGCCAAGGACTCGGGTGATGAGAACGACAAGGCAACCTTTTGAATTCTCTTGCCTGACTTTTCTCTGCAGTCCTTTTTTCAGGTTACATGCGGCTATTGAGGGGGGAAAGTTCCGTCATAGTGTCAGGGGGTCGTTCTAGGCTGGACAGATTGTCACACAAGAGGTAGTAGCCTTCTTCAGCATCTGCTGATGGGTCAGAGAGAGTGATCCGCCCGAAGGGGGGCCATTCTCTCCTCCTTCGGGATGGACAAGTAGATTCCCAATACATCGGGCGCTCTCACCCGCATTGAATCGCTTGACTATTAATACCCCTAGCCCAGTCGAGGATACTTAAGCCGTCTCCAGAAGAGGGACGCATGGAACCGGGGTAGGCATAACCCCTAGCCTAGATGCGGCACAATCGTCGGCACTCTAGCCGACCGTTGGCCGTGCTCCCCAAGTTGGTACGTAACCGTCCACCCCCGTCTACAACCCTTCTCTCTGTCCTCGAATTTGCCCGACAGAACCCAATCCGCTCGCACAACCCCTTGGATTTCTCCGATACAACACTGGTCGAAACCCCCACGGGCCACCAGCGCTTTGGGTAGCACAAGGCCGCCCAGGAGACGCCCCAAAAACCTCTCCACCCTACCCTGCTTCAGTCGGAAAATATTGTGATACGGTGAGAAAGTTGGCGGGATTCGAGTTTAGGAGAGAAGTGATTGACGTTACTTGAGCATCAGCCAGGGCCGTCCGTTTACGCTGAACGTTGCGTCGACCTCCAGCGGACGTTTTCTCTCGAAGAGGACTTCCTCACGAGGCAAGGAGCCTGAGTGTGGTATATCATTCATCCCTGGTTTCCACATCCGGGCAAAGCTGCGTCCAGCCATGCATGCAAGGATGAGCAGCGCCCCAGCCTCGATCTCCTGCTCATCCAACATTTCTGAAAATGATGGCTCTGCGGTCACCTCCGACCTTCTCTCGTCATCAGCCTCTCTGGGGGGGCCTCCAACCGTCAGAGCGGTCGTGGTGGCTACCTCCCGAATCTGCCCGTCCAGAGCTTCGTCAGAACCTTGGTTGCCTTCGACATCAGTGCCGCAAGGGAAAAGATCGGCAAGCCCTTTCATGGCCAGTAAGGGATTCATATCGCCTCCTGTTTGTGTCTGAAAGTTGCAAGATGCGGACCATTGCTCCTAGTGAGGAGCGGACGCTTTGCATACCCAGTAGGCCTGGGAATTTAGGAGCTTACCGCGCAAGACAAAGCGGGCTTCGCGAAGCGTCCCGCTTGCCCTATGGTGGTCGAAGACGCAACAGTGAGGGACAGATGCCACAATCGGACTTCCATCTGATGACGAGGTGGTGTAGGAGTTTAGAGCGGTGCCAGGGGAATGAGCAAAGAAACGGAGAAGCGAGGGAGGGAAGCAATGACTGAGGCAAGGATGAAAGCCGTAGTCGAACGACTGGAATCCGTGGAACGGGAAAACCGCCGATTGAAACGAGCGGGCGTGGCGGCCTTGGCGGTGGGTGCCGCTGTCGTTCTGATGGGGCAAGCCGTGCCCAGCCAGGTGGCCAAGTTGGTCGAGGCTGAACAGTTCGTGCTCCGAGATCGCAGCGGAAAGGCCCGCGCTTGGCTCAATGTCGCCGATGGTGCGGTAAACTTGGCGCTCGCCGACAAGAATGAGAGGAGCCGTACCCTGCTGTACGTCATGGCGGACGGCACAAACGGTCTGATCCTCGCCACTGAGGATGGGAAAACCCGGGTCGAGATGAAACTCGGGGCGAACAGTGTGCCGACCTTCAGCCTCACGGACAAGGACAACAGACGCATCGGGTTCTTCGTCCTTGCTGATGGCAGGCCGGCCCTCGGTCTCGTTGACCGCACGAACAGAGTGCGCTCGGCATTGGGACTCGAGGCCGACGGCAAGGTCCGCCTGATGCTTTCCGACAAGAACGCCACGGAACGTGCAGAGCTGGCCGTGCTTCCTGAGGGGACACCACGCCTCACGCTCATCGGCCATGCCGGGAGGCTTGTCTGGCACGGGCCGTAGGGCCGCGGGTCACACGGCTGTGGTCGAGGATGGTGCCCCTCTTGCTTGCCGGATACGGGTTGGCTACCGAATTGTCTGACCTATTCTCTCCCACCGCACGCGCTGAGTGGCAGTATCCCAAGACCAATAGATCCGTCTGGCCCGACCAACTATCTCTTGTCTGTCCAGGAAGCCCCACAACCGGCTATCCTGGCTGTCGTCCCGGTTGTCCCCAAGCACGAACAGCTTGTCTTGCGGGATAGTCGCCGGCCCGTAGGAGTCCTGAGGCGCACGGGACGCTGAAGAGCTTGCGGGCTCCGTGTACAGGGCATAGGGTTCCTCAAGCGGCTCGCCATTGATGTAGACCTGTTTGCTTTGAATTTCCACGACGTCTCCTGGGAGCCCGACGACACGTTTGATGAACCGTCGAGACTCGTCAGCGGGGTCCCTGAAGACAATGATGTCCCCTCGCTCAGGCAGCCGAGACTCAAACACCCACATCCTGCTACGGGGGATCCAGAGTCCGTACGTAAACCTGTCAACCAAAACGTGATCGCCGGCAACCAAGGTATCTGCCATTCCACCCCGGGATATTTTGAACGCTTGGACCGCACCATCTCGCACAATCGGCTGCAGGACCCACGCCATGAGCGCAATTGCTGCCAGATATACGTACCACTTGTTATACGCCCTCGGCCGGTACAGGCTTCCGAACCTCTTCGCGGTGATCATCGCATCAACGAGGATATAGAGGAACGTAGCAATGAACGTAAACAGGGGGATCGCGATGTTCAATGGGGCGCGTGGGTACTCCGTCATGATGACGAGGGAGCCAGAGACAACGACCAGAAAAAGACAAAAAAGCAGCACCCCTTTTTTCGCACGCCCGTTATATACCTGACCAAGCCCTGGCAACACGACGCTCAGTAAGGCTGCTACCCATGGATTTCTTCGCTGTCCTTCCATGACTTCAATCGCCCTTCCCCAGGAGGTCCCGCTTACCCCCCACCCCCGCGCTCTAGGATCAGGAATAGGTCCTCATGTCACATTCGTCGCCAATCTCAGGGCTATGCATGGGGTGTGCCTAGTCGGAGGGGATCGGACGTGCCCAGAGGAAAAACGGCAGTCTCCCCGGCATGAGGAAGCAGACCGCCACCCGCTCCGGGGCAAGCCACCCTCATGTCATCTTATCTTGCCCCTACCCCTCAGAGCCTTCTTGTCGGTGTGGGGTATCGCGCAGCTCCCTTGCGGAATGAGGGCTTCACGACCGAGTGGGCTCAATTTAGAATGGTCCACAACTTGCAAGATTAGTCCGGGTTCGAATCCCCACGAAAGGTCGGCGAGCAACGATTGACCAGGCGTAGGAGGTAACACAATGACCCCGAAAGAGTGGTCCATCCAGGCTTTCGAGGCCTGCGAGCACGGTGGGATGATCTGTATGATCTGTGCCGAAAGAGCCATCACTGCCGCGATTGAAGAGGCTCGAGAGGAGTGGCTGTCTGAGACCCATGAGCGAAACGGTGACGAGCAGGGAGTACGCGGCAGTCTCACGTCCGCTGCATAGACCTAAATCTGCCGCCCTTCTTCAAGGTATCCCTATCGGCGTCGCACGGGACACCGCGATCGCTCGCCCCACCACCTTTTTCCCCATCCATCATCCATAGTGACCCCATAGGGTAGCACCTTCGGTCCCTCGCTCTAGGCCTCTCGCGGCGACCCTGTGCGACGGCTTACGGCCTGGGTCCCTCCGTGTTCACGCTCCCTGCACAGAAGACGAGCACGGATCGCGCCTCGGTTTCCCAGGCCGTCGCCCGTCGAGGGGCCCCGCCGCTCCCGGCAATGTCGCTCGGGACCCACAGGTGCTGCCTTAGAACAACGGGCCAGGAGAGTCGGGTATCTGCGGGAGGGCGAGGGGAGCTGGGCCTGGACCCGGCGGAACCTGGTTTGCGTCCGGCCGGGGTCCCGCCGCCGGAGCGGAGCGCAGGTGGGGGTGGCCGACCTGATGTCCGCTAGAACCGCTTGGCGTGGAAGTACCGCGTTTCGCGATGCCGACCCGTGGAATTGTTCCGCCGGGGAAGACCCACTCCCCGAGCCCTTTCGAGCTCTTGCGGAGAGGCATAGAGCGAGGGGCCGAAGGTACCGTTCCAACGACCATGAGATTCAGGCTTTTGCTGTGAACCATGAACTGTGAACTCGTGTAAACGGGACACCTTGCCGCCATCCCGTGAATTCGATAGAATGTCGGAATCTAACCAAGGCAGTGGAGAATTATTAAGGAAGAGGCAATTTCAATGATCCACCATCAGCGAGAAGGGAGGTAACCATGGCGCCAGAAGGCCAGGAGCCTTTACATGTGACCCTCCTCGCCGCCACCCTCAGTCAACTGATGCTCGGCGTTGCCAAGGAACTGTTTCCCCACCGCATGTACTTTGAGCTCGACCCTGCAGAAAAGCGGACCGTGGCCGATCAAGTTCGGAATCTCCTCCATGAGGTTCAATCCACGTTTTGGGGATCTGAACTTCTCTCTCCCCGAGGGAATGTCACCTTTCCTCCTCAACGGGAGGAGGACTATCTATAGACAAACTTCTTTCACCCCAGTGAGGGCCTTGTTAGACTATGTGGCGATTGGAGAGAGGCAAGCGCGGATCTTAGTTCCACGACGGGCGGGATTGGACACACACGGCGGAGAGGTGATGATGTCATGAGATTCAAGACCATTGTGCTCGCGGTGGCGGTCTTCGGGGCCGCAAGTTGCGCTCCCCACACCGACGAGACGATTCGGGAGTATTTCGATGATGTCGGTATCACCGCTCAGGTCAAGGCAGCCATCGCGGCGGAAGGGGTCTTGAGTTATCTGAGCATTAGCGTGGAGACGTTCCGAGGTGTCGTTCTCCTTTCCGGCTTCATTGATTCCGAACACCAGAAAAAGCGAGCTATCGAGGTTGCCAGTGGCGTCCCAGGGGTGAGGGAGGTCAAGGCCCTCCTCGTCGTGAAGTATCTCGAGAGTGGGCCAAAGTCCCAAGGCTCCAGTCCCAAGCCGTAAAGGTTAACAGATGGGGATCGGTCTACCTGATCACGACAATCCGAAGCGCAGCAGGCGGCTTTTTCTCGGATCTATACTCGTAATACTGCACAGTGACCCACCGACCCCGTTGGAGGGTTGGCGGCATGACCGTCTCTGAGGCGATCTCCGTTTCGGGGGTAATCTGAAAGACGAAATCGAGCAACCGTTCTCGGGATCGGACAACCATGTACCCCTGATCCCGATCAAATTTCACGATCTGGCCCCGCCACTCCTGAACTTCGACCGTCTCTTTCCCGAGACCGACCAAGCCCGCAGAGCAGGCGACACCCCCGACAAGCAGGCTCACTAGCAACAGTGACATGACTGGTTTCACGCGTGCATCATAGCAGGGAAAGGGATACCCGCCAAGCCCTCCTTCACTGTGAGGTTTCATGGTCCGAGACACCCCCAGAATGCTCCGGAGCCGCCTGAAAGACATTTTTGAGCAGCTGTACACGCGTATTAAGTTATTGACATAAAAAAGAAAATGAGTAAAATATTTGCAAGGGATATGTCCAGGCCCCAGGAGAAGAGGGATGCAACTGGTTCTCTTCGAGGTCCTCTGGTTCGGAGTCATATTGTTCGTCTTTTGGGTGGCGAACCGGAAGGCCCGTCGGGAAGTTGAGGATTAGTCGGTCGGAACCTCTGACCGCAACACGGAGTTATCAGAAGGGGAGAGATCCGCGGAGGGACCATGATTACTGATTATCTCTTTCTCACGCCGAGTGGCGATATCATCTATAATCTCGATGAGATCCGTCGCTACGTTGAAGAGCATTTCAGCGACCGCCGTCTGTGCCCGAACTGCGGTTGCTATTTGATTCCCACCGGGAAGAGCCACCGACTTGTCTTCCGCGTATACCGCTGCGTCAATAGTATTTGCTCCACTTCCTCCAAAACCTTCAGGCTCCGGCCCTTCTGGCAGCGGCGGGCCGCCTAGCCCGCACGTCATCTTTTTCGACCACTCCTCAAGGTCACTGTCCATTTAAGGATCCATTGTCGGTTGTCAATCGTCTTCGGGAAACAGGGGCTTGGTACATGCCGGACAAAGGGCAACCGACGGGCCGGGCTTCGCCTCATCGATCTGCCCGGTCCATCCACATGTAGGACACTTCACCGGAAAATCCATACGTTCGTCACGGGGAAAACTCAATCCCGCCGGAGATCTTGAGGGGTGGTGACGTACGAACCGCCACAGACCCGCTTGATGGCTTCGGCGGGGGCCTGACGGGCCTCGCGGTCAAACGCGGTGAGCACGTATGCGAGCCCGGCGACCACGACGGTGGCCCCACAGGTAGCCACGCGGACCGGAATCTGTACAGAACTCACCAGCACGCTAGCTGTCCCCAACGCAACAGTTTCCGCCGTAGATTCTTTTGGTTCAGTACGGTTATCCACCTTTTCCTGCGTAGATTTCTGACGATCCCCGCGCTGTGTACTTTGCGAGAAAACGAGAGCAGGGATCCCCACCACCAAGCAAATAAGCAGCGATACAGTTGCCACTTCTTTTCCCAAAGAGCTCACCCCCAACCGAGCTCCGACAATCGCTCATCCCCGATGCCAAAGTGATGCGCGATCTCGTGCAGCACTGTTCGGCGAACCTCCTCTCGAATTTCCTCATCGCTTCCGCAAGACCTCTCGATCGGTCCCTGGAAGATTACGATCTGATCAGGCATCAGGGGGCGTTCAATCCCTCGCTCGGTAAGCGGGACACCTCGGTACAGGCCAAAGAGGGTTTCCCCCGGCTCCAGGCTCAGCCCCTCCAAGTCCTCGGCCCGGGGCCACGCCTCAATGACCACCTGGACGTTGCTCAACTTGGCCCGAAACCGTGGCGGAAGACTGGCCATGGCCTCGGCTACGAGTCGCTCGAACCGCTGCCGCTCCATGGAAGCTTTCTCCTGGTGGGAGCTGCGGTCATCTTCGCGCGAATCTTTCCGCCATGTCAACGCCGTTTTTCCACGGATCTCCTTGATTCTGACACCCTCAATGCGCACACCTTGCGAACTTATATCGGATGTGCTATCTCTAAGGACTATATTGCCACAGAGGTGGACCCCATCGTCTAGCCTGGCCTAGGACACCGCTCTTTCAAGGCGGCAACGCGGGTTCGAATCCCGCTGGGGTCACCAACGCCCTGACACACAATCCCTTCTAGCACTTTGCCCACCGATGCTTGGCCCTCAAAGGTACAGTAACCATCGTGCGGGTCAAGGTCAGACGGCCCACAATCATCTTCCGTAGAATCTGCCTGGCCTGTGCCGGTTGACGCTGGAGCAAGCCCTGCCAATCGGCGAGACGCTTCCTCAAGTCCTCCTGCACCGCCTTAGGATCGAATCCAGCGACTAGCTGGAGGTTCTCAGCAGCCACTAGCCCCGCCCCTTCATCCCTCTTTTTAACCGGTCTTTGCTGGCCCACTCTTACTTCCCATTCTTTGGCCTGTTCGATTACTCTTCCCAAGCTTTCCGGCGTATTGTCACTTTCGAGCACCCCCAGAAGGCTCTTCCAGTCTTTACATGACCATGCAAACTTTTGATTGTCTCTCGGGATCGCTCTTCGACTTATAAGTACCACTTCGCATCAGATTAAATCAGATAACACCTCATCAACAAAAGACTTAATTTTCGGACCTGGCTCTTCGATCCCTGCTGGCACTTGGGATGCACATGTGCCGGAATGTTCTAAATAGCCATATTGATCACTCCGTCCAAACTTCGAAGGACGCTAGATAAGAAATGAAGACACTACGGGGTGACCATAAGCCCAAAGACAGCATGATGGCTGACACTTATCGACATCTTCGGTGGACAGACTACCTCGTCCTTTTCTCCATGTTCGTTGCCGCGGTTCACGTGGGTGTGGGGTTTCTCGCGCCGGATCCGTACATGATCAACAGGGAAATCGACGACCCGCGCATCACTGTCTTCCTTCGCCTGCTAACCTACTGCGGAGCTTTTGCCTTCTTCAGTGGGCTCGTCGGTTGCTTCCTGTTGATACGCCTTGGGAAGGTACATCCCACACAGCTTCGCGGACTGCTTCTAGCCGGCTTGGTCGTGTGTCTCGTGGGTTATTCTTCCGTTTCGTTCTGGCATGAGGCCACCTCTGGAATCCGTTCCGCGAAGCTTTTCCATTCCTTTCTCCACATCAAGCCGCCCGAATTGCCGCCCGTCGACGAGGGTAAGAAGACGGTCTGGATCGTTTGCCTGGGTGGGTCAACCACTGCATGGGGGGATTCGAACGGAAGAGCCTGGCCCTCTCGGATCGAAGCAGCCCTGAACGATCGCTTCGAGGGGAGCAGGATCCGTGTGCTGAATCAGGGGCGGCAGTGGTACACGACCCTCCACTCTCTCATCAACTACGAGTCGAGGTTGCGTCATCTGAAACCCGACGTGCTAGTGGTCATGCACGCTATTAACGACCTTATGGTCAATGCCGACCACAGTTACTACGTGGGAGGCCCTTTCCGCGACGACTACGGCCACTATTACGGACCCTTGGCAAGGCTGGCCCGGACGCGACCTCTTGTGCAGCGGTTCCTCGAGACGATGAAGGCAAGTTGGTACTGGACGCCTCGCGAGATCATCGATACCGATCGATTTCCTGGTCTGCTTCCCTTCGAGCGAAACTTGACTCGTTTGATTGAGCTCGCTCGCTTCGATGGCGCGGAAGTGGTCCTGCTGACACAGGGCTCTCTTTACAAAAAGAAAATGACGGCCGAAGAGAAAGGCAGAATTTGGATGCAGAGGGAGAACCGCGTTGGGCCTCACAAGAAATGGAGTATTCAGACTGCTCGACGGGGAATGGAGCGTTACAACGAGCGGACCCGAGAGATCGCTCGGACAACAAAAGCTCCACTGGTTGATCTCGAAGTCGTTCTTGCAAAGACTCTCGACTATTTTTTAGACGACGCCCACTACCGCGACCGTGCATTTGATGTCATTGCTTCAGCGGTGACTCAGAGACTTGAGGAACTGCTCTCTACCGATGCAGTATCGTTGGGGCTCACCCCAGTCACGGATTCTCATCGCCCGGAACAGGTGAGGCATTAATCGTTCGTCCCCAGTATCGGCCCGAGGATTCTATGAGTGTGGGGGGCAGCCTCGGCGCCCGTGGTGTTTGGGGGGCACAAGGGAGGAGAGGAGGGTACTGGTCAGGTTGTGTCACCACCCACTGAGTAGGCTCTTTCACGCCTCGTGCAGATCTTCGGCTTTGGCGAGGATGGGGCAGGAGCTGGTTTGGCTGGTTGTCTGGAAGTACCAGCCAGACCCGAACATCAACACGGTGCCAAGTAGCAGCACGACCCCCGTGAGGGTCCACCTCAGCTTTGTTTCCCGTTCCACCTCACGCCTCTTGCTTTCCTTACGGTGCGCTCCAGATGACCTTTTCTGTGCGGCTAAGAAGAAGTCTTGATATAGAGTCTGGATGCTCAAGAGGTCTTTCCAGAGGCACAGCGGAAAGAAGTCAAGGCAAGCTGGTCGGTGCAGTAGCCGGCCGGCTCGCAGATTACCTTTTCAGCCGTCGCTCCAATTCTTGACTGATACGGATTACCGCATTCTTGTCTTTCCGGCCCAACCCGATCACCACGACGGTTAATGCGGGACCTCTCGGCGTGAGGCTCACATCCACATCAGTACCATCCGCCCGCTTGGCTTCCACGCGGCCCCCGAGCTGGTCCTTTGACCGGAGGTAGATGGTCAGTTCCAGGGCATTCAACGCCTCCAGCGTGGCTTCCCAGGTCTTGTCCAACGACGCCGAAAACTCCTGGGTGTAATTTCCGGTGATGCGGTTATACTTGCCGGGACTGCTGAGCCCCTCTGTACCGGAATAGACCGTGGAACAAGCAGTCACCACGATCATCGTCAGGATTAGGATGCTGCCCTGCAAATCCCTGTATCGCATTCCGTCCTCCCGGCCCTTGGCCTCGCATATCGATTATTACCCTGCACGAGCCCTACGTCTTCCTTGGTGAATGCCGTCATCCTTCATCAGTTGCTATCTTACGGCAACTCATCTTATTGCAGAAGGTCTATCCCCGCAAGAGCCAGCGGTGATGTCCTACCTCGTCTTACCCATACGTCAGGCCCTCCTACGATGCGCTCCAGATGCCTTTCTTGTCTTTTACCGACACAGACCATTGCAGCCTGTTAGCCAGCCATTCCCCGCTCCTGTAAGAAAATTACGGCCCCACGATCAACGGTGTGAACCCTTCCTTCTTCAGAGCCTCAAAGGCCTCCTGGGCCTCCGATCGGTTCTCATACTCCCCAATCCGCACTTGGTGTACCGAGGTGGGGGCCGCCGTGGAGAGGATCCTGGGGGTGTAATTCTTCGTTTGTAGACTGCGGGCCAAATCGATGGCCTCGTTCAGCCGAAAGGACGACCCGACGTCTAGACCGAACTTCCCATCTTCGAGTTCGACCAGGTTCGCGGAGAACCCGTCCACGTTCAGTCGGCGCGCGGTTCGCTCCGCCTCCTCGCGACTGCTGAACTCCCCCCATAGACTCTATGGCGGGTGATGGGGGCCGTGGTCATGCGGATGACCGGAGTATATCCGAGCTTCTCCAGGCGTTTCTTGAGGATGCGGGCGTTCCGCTCAACGACCAAAGTAGCAACTTGGACGCTGTATTGCTTCTCCCTCTCGACCTCGGGCTCAGGCACCCTGGCCATCGGCTTCGGGGCCGGTTTCTCCGCCACAGGCGGGACTCGTGGTGGCTGGGGCCTTGCCTGCGTAGCCTCGGGGGGCTCGGCTACTACCGGGGGAGCCTCCTCCTGAGGACGACCAGTCACCGTGGGAGGTGCTGGGGTTGGAGGCCACTGTGCCCCCAGCCACTCGCACAACACGAAGCCTGACCTCCCCCCAGATGCTACCTCTTTAATCCTGCACCAGGCCTCCTCTGTTGAAGTGACCACAAAGTCGATCTCCACAAGGTTTCCCCGCATGAGCGTAAACACCACGTCGCTCGTTGTGGCCATCTGAGAGTACACGGACACGAAGTCCCTCTCTACGAATACGGGTCTAGGTGGGACTTCCGCCGCAGCTGCCTTGCTCACCACAGGATGTCCCTTGCAATTGATGCACACTCGATCGCCCTCCACCACGCTCTGAAACACGGACTCCGTCACCTCCACAAGGGCCAGCCCGTCTTCCGTCTTTACCCACAGAAAGTAGCGGGGCTTCTCTTTTCCCAGGCTCTCCCGGGGTGTGCTCTTTGAGGTGACCTCGTGTTTCCCGGTGGCCACACCCTCGACGGGGACAGGACCACGGCTAGAACAGCTTGCCGAGACAAGCATCGTGACCAGAAGCAGTAATGACATGGCCTCAAAACGTCTCCGCCAGTTTCTCAAATTCGTTTTCATCAGCGCCACGGCGGTCATCACGGCCAGGGCCAGGACTCCCGCTGTCTTCAAGCGGCCGTTCTCTCTCTCCAGGCCACCCAGGCGTTGTGTCAGGGTTTCCTCGTTGGCTCACTCATTATCCTCCTCTTCTTTTTCTCCCCCATCCGACTCATAAGCAGCGCCAAGCTTGACGAGTTCAGCCACCGAGCGCCCCAACCCGTTAACTCCTGGAACAAGCGCACGTGCGGTAATGTTCGTTCGGCGCAGCTTGCCGATAATCTCTTCAGGAGTATAGCGTTTTTTGCTCATCTCGACCCCCTTTTATCCCCTCCAGTCTAGCCTACTCACATCCAAGCTGGACCGGTTTGGGGGGCAGGTCACTCAAGCGGGTGCGCAAAGCTTGCACGACCGTGAAAGACATTCTAACCTCTCAGTTGGGGACCCGTGTACGTCATCACCTTTTTCGTCGCTCCTCGCGGGAAGTTACGCGGCCTACCGCCCCTCATGTCGCTTGGCATGCCAGTTGCCAAACTGGCTAGTTGCATAGGGGAAACCCTCAAAGTGCAGTCACGTCTTATCTGGTTGGCGGCGAGGGGTACTGCCTTGGAGATCCCATGATTACTGACTATCTCTTTCTCGGGCCCGATCGCGAGTTCCTGTGCACTCTCGACGAGATTCGCCGATACGTTGAAAAGCATTACTGCGACCGCCGTGTTTGCCCGAATTGCGGCTGCTATTTGATCCCCACCGGGCAGACCCACCGATCCCTTTTCCGCATGTACCGCTGCGCCAACAGCATCTGCTCCGGCGCTCTCAGGCTTTCCCGACTGTGGCCTTGCCACTCCTGGCGGGTTGCCGATATTTTAAGAGGTGCTCGGAAGATCACATTCCGAGGAGGCAACTGACGACGGTTCCTCGCTTCAATCGAGAATGTCTTATGCGTGTGCTGGGCTGGATCTGCATATTCCTAGGGGTGCTCCTTGCCATCGTGTTAATTATTTTCTCCCTAGGCTTCCTGCCTTCAGATGCGGTCGTTCTTCGCGACTCGGGAGGAACGCCCCGGGTCGAGCTAGCTGTGTGGTCTGACGGCTCGCCGAGCCTGATCTTTTACCCCAGCGCAGGAGTTAGGGAGCGCGCCACGCTGAGTACCGCGGCCCTCATCGCGGGGTTCGGTGTAGTGATCCTCGCACTCCGCCCGTCCAAGAGGAAGCGGGCACGGGACCGCCATGCCGTCGAAGAAGGAAGGAAGGCATGTCCACAATGCGCTGCTGTGGTCGATGCAATGGCCAGGGTCTGCCTCTTCTGCTCATATCCGTTTCCACTAGCGGAACTCCCATTAGAGCAGTTCGCATCAAGCCTTGGGGAAATGATCGATCAGTATTGGAAAGAGATCAACGCAATTTCGGAAGAAGCTCTCGCGGGGGGTGAGAAGCATTCAACGGATGAAATCCGCGGCAAAGTCGCCGATGTCCAGAACCGGGTCTATCGCGAATTAATGGAGAGATACGGCCGCCTCATCTTGGGGGCCACCGGAATGCTGGAACGGGAGTTGGTAGCCAGGCTGAACCAGATCAAGGAAACGAAAGAGCGCGCCGCAATGCTAAATGAGGTCATCAGCGCGATGCTCAAACCTCTACCGCGTGACTAGACGGACCGAAGGGGAGCCATAGCAGGAGGCCGTGGAAGATGGAGGAGCGTTGATAGGCTTCTCTGGGGGCTATCACATCGCCCAGTCGAGGGATCGTGTCAAGGGTGCCCTCTGCGATTAAAACCCTTGACTTTCTCTCCAAAATTGTCAGAGGGCCTATGCGCTCGTGCCCGATGCGGAATCAACACCCACCCCCCTCAACTGTGCCCACGACTAACTGAGAGGGCTAAATCCTTCCTGAAGTCCGTACTCTACCCCCACATTCAGGCCGAATCATCATAGAAACGGGCACTTTTTCAGCCACCAACAACGGCGTAAAACGGGGGAGGGGATCACTCCCCTCCCCCGTCGACTCGCGGCCAGCGACGGCCTACGGAACTACCCGGTTGCCACCGTATGAAGACCGCTGGGGGACTTCCCCCCAGCGAGACACCCTATTTCGTCTTCTTGGGGGCCGCCTTCTTCTCAGCTGCGGCTTTAGTCTTCTTGGCCAGACCACTGAGGAAGGCGCCGATTTCATTGGTGTCGGACCGCGGCAGACAACGCAGGAATTGCATCATACGTTGGTTGAGGTTGATGTTGCGCTTGCCGCGGAGATTTTTTTTGACGAAACCGCCGCTGGCGTCATTCCCGTGGCACCCGGCGCAGCCCGTGATGTAGCGCTGCTCACCGGAGACGGCCTGGGAGTTCAGGTACTCCGAGATCGCCAGAATATCCGCCTCGGGGAGTCCCTGCAGGAACTGCATCTCGAGGACGCCGTCGGGGAACCGTATCTTCTTCCTCAGGCCCCTATTCTTCGCCGCGGGGTTGCCGGAGATCGCCGCCTCGATAGAGCATTCCCGGGCACCCGTGACGCGCCGCCGGCCGAACAGCGATATAGGGGGTCAGGCTTGCGATTTGCTATTTAGGACACGCAGGAATAGAACCAGGGCAAGGGCAGTCTTTCGCCCCCCGCACAATCGACGGTACATCGAGAGAAGCACACCAGAAGCATCCCACGGGCGTGGGGCATCCTCGGCGCTCGTGGTGTTTGCAGGCCATTAGTAAGCTGACAGTGCCCTCGACTTTGCCCGCCACGGTCCAAATAGGCCTTCTCAGACCCAATCAAACCCCAGACGCGTATCGATCCCTTCCCCACTTGTACACACCAGGCAAGCTAGGGTCTGTTTGCACACCGAGGCCGTCAGAGAGGCGCTCAGAACCATAAACGGGTATTCTAGGCCTGTTTTTTACGAGTCTGGGAGGTTCCCAGGCACCCGGACGACGCCCTGGAAAGGAAAGACTAGGTTGGTGTGCAATGCCGAGCGAATCCCGCTGGGGTCACCAAGAAAACAAAAAGCGCCCGGATGACCCGGGCGTTTTGTTTTCAGAGCATTGGAACAATGGACATCGGACCATTGGGACAATACGGTCTACTGCTCCACTGATCCATTGCTCCAAGTGAACGAGACAACCTGGAGAGCATTTAGTGGGGGATCTTGCGTCTTCTCTTTCCCCATTTCGGGGTGTGAATAGTTCCATCCGCGATGTATCCCATAATCACCCGACGCGAAACCTCCGAGGGAGCCAGAAACTCCAAACCCGTCTGATAAATTAACTCTCGTTTACCTCTGGCGTCGACATCATATCGATCGACCGTGGATCGGACCACCCGACACATCAGTCCTGCCTCCCCACCGTGGACCAAATGGATCAAAAATGTCAGGAACGCTACGGTCCCGGGGCGGACGATGTTTGAGTGTTCGATCAGCACCCCGCCCATGCTGATATCGACGAGAGAGACCGGCTGGAAGGTAGCGGAGTAGAAGGGGGTAATCCGCCCCGCGGGTCGGCCCCTGACCCCCCACCGGAGATCCTGTCGCCTGTCTCGCCTCACCCGCTCACCTGCATCCATGTCTTTCCTTCTGGCCTCTCCCGCGAGTCACATGAGGCACGAGCAGGGACCTAATCGGGTGGACCTCCACGGTCATCTGCACCGGTTTTCCTATCAATCCTGCAATGAGGTGTCAAGCAATACGATGTGGCCTGACCGACCATTTTGCAGCCCTCGATCTCTGGATAGTCCCCCAAACCTGTAAAGGCTTCTAACGGTCTGCCACGCCATTTGGACCGCTGAGAACAGCTTGCTGGCGTGCGACTCCCTTTGCAACCTGGGATATTTATGAGCTTGTCTTCTCTCCTCGTCGAAATCCTTATCAGGCAGTGGGGGGCTATATCTATAACCTCACCGAAGCCGTCATAAATGACCTCTGTCATGTCAGTAACAGACCACCGTCATTTTTCTATGACCTCTCCTTGCCGTATGATGGTTTTTGAGTTGGACGCCTTTACAGGTGTCGACGCGGCCCCCAATTTGTTGTTGCGCTCGATGCCAGCAGACCCAACGGAAATAATTGCCAGCAAGCAAACGCCTTGAGCGATTCAGGCTGGTTTTTCAATTTGGGTTGGTATGAGGTCTGCACAATTTGCGGGGCCTGGACCCGGGGCGCCCATGCAGGAACCCGGCACGTAGCTCCTAATCGGCTCGGGCCTCGTGGCGATTGGCGTTGTGGCGAGGAGACGGAACCGCCGGAGGTAATCACATAGAGATGCACGGTTTCTACCAAGACGGTGTCATCCAGTTTCAGGCAGATCATCGGCCAGCCGCTCTGGACCCACTGGTCCACGGCGCCGTAGCAGACCTGCTCATTGCCTGGCGAGACCATCTCTTCTTGGCGGGCCTGGTGGGCCGCGACCCCAACCGGTACGCCGGCGTGGGCTTTGGCAACCTGAGCGGCCGCCTGCCACCCTTCCAGGGACCGCCTGGCGCGCGCCCATTCCTCGTGACCGGCACCCAGACCGGTGGGCTTCCCTCCCTGACCCTTGCAGACCTTTGCGTAGTCACTCGCTATGACCCGAAGTGCAACTGGGTGAAGAGCTTCGGATTGGTCCGCCCTTCCTCCGAGTCCATGACTCACGGCGTACTATACGATGCTCACCCGGCCATCCGGTACGTCTTCCATGGTCACTCCCCTGCCATCTGGGAGCAGGCCCTGGCTTTAGACCTCGCCATCACCGACCCGGCAGTGGGCTACGGCACGGCCGCCATGTGCCGCCAAGTAAAGCGCCTGATGCGGGACCCGGAGGTAATCCGGAAACGGGTCCTAGTGATGGGCGGCCACCGTGATGGGATCCTGGCCTTCGGGGAGACGGCGGAGGAGACGGGTCTGGCGCTCGTCGACCTCCTCGCGCAGGCCCTCTGCCTTGCCTCCCGCGGGGCCGCGAGGTAGGGAACCGGCCCAACATCTGCCTCTAGCCCTTGCAATTCAACACACCGTATGGTAGCCTTAGCCCCCCGCGCCCGTTCGGGCTCAACTTCCGCCCCGTTGATACTAATCTCTGTCAATCTGTTGCAATGTTCTTGCGGCCTTTCGGCCGAGACAGAGCGTCCCGGATGCGGCGCGAGACAATAGACAATAGGGGCCACCCGCGACCCTGATATCTTACGGCCGGGGGAGGCCAACACAAGTCATCCGCCTTCGATGAGGAGGTCAGGCCATGGCTGAAAAGGAACTCTACGAGATTGGCGAAATTCCCCCCTTGGGCTTCGTTCCCAAAAAAATGTATGCCTACGTGATCCGCCCTCAGCGTCATGGCCCGCCTCGCGAAGCCATGAAGCCCGAAGTTATTGATGTCCCTGAAATCGGTCCCAATGAAATGTTGGTTCAGGTGATGGGCGCCGGGGTGAATTATAACGGCGTGTGGGCGTCTCTCGGACAGCCGGCCTCTCCGATGCGGTTCCATAAACATCCCTTCCACATCGCAGGAAGCGATGCCGCAGGCGTAATCTGGAATGTGGGTAGCGCCGTGAACAGCGCCGTGTACCCCTGGAAGGTGGGGGACGAGGTGGTGGTCCATTGTGGGCAGACCTGCGGCCAATGCCACAACTGTAACGGCGGTGACCCCATGCTCTGTCGCGAGCAAAAGATCTGGGGATACGAAACGCCGTACGGCGCATTTGCCCAATTTAGCAAGGTTCAGGTCCAGCAATTGGTGCCCAAACCCAAGAACCTGACGTGGGAGGAGGCCGGCTGCTACATGCTCGTCCTGGCCACGGCCTGGCGGATGCTGTACGGTCATCCGCCGCACACCCTGCAGCCTGGAATGAATGTGCTCGTTTGGGGAGGATCCGGTGGACTGGGTGCCATGGCCATCCAAATCGCCCGGGCGGCCGGCGCCAACGCCATCGCGGTCGTCTCAAGCGACGAGCGGGGCAAATGGTGCCTCGAGATTGGCGCCAAGGCGTACATCAATCGGAAAAAATTTGACTGTTGGGGCCAGCTACCTCCGGTATCTGACCAGGAGGCCTACGGCGCCTATCTCAAGGAGGTCCGAAAATTCGGACAAGCGATCTGGGAGATCACCGGCAAGGGTGTCGATCCGGATATCGTTTTTGAGCATCCCGGCCAGGAGACGTTTCCTGTGAGCGCGTACGTGACACGCCGCGGGGGCTTAATCGTCTTCTGTGCCGGGACAACCGGGTTTAATCTCACGTTCGATGCCTCGCACGTCTGGATGCGCCAGAAGCGGATTCAGGGCTCGCACTTTGCCACCATGTATCAGGCCGATGCCGCGAACCACGCGGTCATGGATGGCCGCATCAAACCCGCCATGTCGGAAGTCTTCGAATGGGACCGCATTCCCGAGGCCCATGATCTCATGATGAATAACGTCCACCCACCGGGGAACATGGCGTTGATGGTTCAGGCCCGGATGCGGGGATTGAAAAGTTTTGCAGAGCTGACCTAGCGATACAAGCCGTCAGCACAGATGGCACGTGGCATGTAGGTCTTGGGTCTGAGCTTTTGGTCTATAGCACGAACTAGGAGGAACAGCGGGGAGCTCGCCGTTCGTAGGTACTACGTGCTATAGGCTACGAGCAAGGCACCTGCCAATGGCCACGGGCTACGAGCCACACTTCTCCGCAGGGCGCTATGCCATCCGGCCTAACTTTTCCGGGCTTGGCTGCCGGCAGGGCTGTTAATACCCCCGATCGTTCCTGCTTGCCTTCGAAAAGGGGGATGCCATAGAATAAGACTTTATTTACGGGGACCCTGACCCCGGGATTGCCGTTTTGTCAACCGGAAGGGATGCTGGCCAGTGTGAAGGCCTTGGTCACGGGCGCCACCGGGTTCATCGGCAGCCACTTGGTGGAATATCTTTTGCGGCAGGGAGACGAAGTCACCTGTCTCGCTCGGAGCCAAAGTCGCTTGCGTTGGTTGGAAGGCTTACCGGTCAGGATCATCGAAGGGGATTGTACAGATCCCGACGTGGATAAACGTATCGATGATGACTTTGACTGGGTTTTTCACCTGGCAGGGCTCACCAACACTCTGCAGGTTGATGAGTATTATAAGGTCAACGGCCGGGGAACTGCCAACTTGGGGGCGATCTTAGCCCGGAGGAAACGAGCACCCCGACTGGTATACTTGAGTAGTCTGGCGGCAGCCGGTCCCAGCAATGCGGAACAACCGGTGCGGGAGTCTGATCCCCCCAAACCCGTCAGTCACTATGGACGGAGCAAGCTGGAAGGGGAGAAGGCTCTGGCTGGACTCGGGCCAGCGATTCCTTGGGTCATTGTGCGGACCCCGGTGATTTACGGCCCTCGGGACCAGGGCCTTCTGTTCTTCTATCAGCTGGCCAAATGGCGTGTGGCGTTTCGCCTGGGAGGACGACGCTTCTTTAGCCTCTGTTACGTCGAGGACTTGGTACGCGGTCTGCATGTAGCGGCCGAGCACGCGGGGAGCGGGGAGATCTACTATATTGCAGAGTCCTCTCCTCGCTCCTGGGAGGAGATATCGGAGGCTATCGCGGCGGCTCTGGGGGTTCATCCAATGACCATCCTCTTCCCACCCACTCTCCTCCCCGCCGCCGGCTGGGTCTGGGAGGGGATCGCGCGCTACACGGGGATTCAACCTCTCCTCAATCGAGACAAGGCCTGCGAATTGCGGCAACCCTACTGGATCTGTGATCCGGGAAAGGCCGCACGTGAATTAGGGTTTACCACCGCCATCCCTTTGTCCACGGGAACTCAACGGGTGGCTGAGTGGTATCAGCGTTACGGCTGGTTGTAAAGGAGAGGGCGATGGACATCTTCGATAAATGTTACCAATTCACCGATGCCAAGCACATCATGGCAGCCGGCCTCTACCCCTACTTCCAGGTGATCCGATCGGCCCAAGACCCCGAGGTCGTCGTCGACGGACAACGGATGATCATGGTGGGGTCTAACAATTATTTAGGACTGACCTCTCATCCACGCATCAAGGAGGCGGCGATCCGCGCAGTAGAAAAATACGGTACAGGATGTGCCGGATCGCGGTTCCTGAACGGAACCTTGGACCTGCACCACGAGATAGAATCCCGGCTGGCCAAGTTCAAAAAGAAAGAGGCAGCCCTCCTCTTTTCCACCGGATTTCAGACCAACCTTGGTGTCATTTCTGCCCTGGTCGGCAAAGATGATGTGGTCATCATCGACCGCTGGAACCACGCCAGCATCATCGACGGTTGCCGCCTCACCTTCGGACAGACGCTAAAGTATCGGCATAACGATATGGAGGACCTCGAGCGAATCCTGGCCTCTCACCCAGATAAGGGGAAGTTGATCGTCGTCGACGGCGTCTTCAGCATGGAGGGAGATATCGTCAAACTCCCGGAGATCGTGCGACTGGCCCGAAAGTACGGCGCCCGGGTGATGGTGGATGATGCCCACGCCACCGGCGTGCTCGGCAAGGGCGGACGGGGGACCGCAGAACACTTCGGGCTCGAGGAGGAAGTAGACATCATCATGGGGACGTGCAGCAAGGCACTGGCTGCGGTGGGCGGGTTTATCGCGTCGAGTCATGAGGTAATCCACTACGTCCAGCATAACGCCCGATCCATGATATTTAGTGCCTCCCTCCCTCCAGCCTGCGTCGCGACCATTGGGGCTGCCGTGGAGGTCATCGAGGAAGAACCGGAACGACGGGCGCAACTGTGGAAAAATACTCAGCGGGTGCAAGAAGGCTTCCAAGAGATGGGATTCGACACCGGGCTCAGCGAAACACCCATCATCCCCGTGGTCGTCGGCGATGAGTCACAGGCCTTTCGGATGGGGCGTGCACTCCATGAACAGGGGATCTTCGCCAACGTGAGCGTGAGGTCCGCCGTTCCCGAGGGACGGGCCCTCATCCGGACGAGTTATATGGCCACCCATACAGATGCCCACATCGATCAGGTCCTAGAGGCCTTTCGGATTGTTGGGAGGGAGCTTGGGGTGATTTGACAGTGGAGGTCTTCCCTGTCACCACCGACCGCGACCTGCATACCTTCCTCCACCTTCCGTGGCGCATTTACCAGAGTGATCCCAACTGGGTTCCCCCCCTCCTCTTCGAGCAACGCCAAATCCTGACCGGAAAACATCCCTTTTTTGAAAAAGCCGAGATCCGTCTGCTTCTGGCCAGGGAGGGCGGCGAGGTGGTCGGCCGTATCGCAGCGATCCTGGACGGCCACTTTCTTGAATCCCATCAGAAGCCGATCGGTTTCTTCGGGTTCTTCGAATGTTTCAACGACGGGTCGGTCACGGAGGGGCTTCTCGGGGCGGCAAGACAATATCTCAGGGAGAAGGGCATGCGGGCCATTCGGGGGCCGGTGAATCCCTCAATGCACAACTCCTGTGGCCTCCTGATCGACGGCTTCGATTCCCCACCCGCCTTTCTCATGCCCTATAATCCTCCCGAATATCAAGGTCTTCTGGAGAGAGCCGGATGTCAAAAGGCAATGGACCTACTGGCCTACACCCTCCTGCTCTCGACCGAACCACCCCCCAAGATCCTCCGGCCCGCCGAGGAAGCCCGGCGAAAGGGGATTCAGGTCCGGCCAATCGATCCGAATCGGCTGCGAGACGAGGTCCAAGCGTTCCGCGAAATTTTCAACTCGGCCTGGCAAACAAACTGGGGCTTCACTCCCATGAGCCATGCTGAGGCCCAATGGATGGCAAAGCATCTCAAGCCCTTGCTCGTGCCCTCTCTCACCCTAATCGCCGAGGCCGAGGGGGTTCCCGTCGGATTTCTGATGCACCTGCCCGACTACAACCAAGTCCTAAAACGCCTCAACGGTCGCCTGGGACTCCTTGGCCTTTTCAAATTTCTGTGGCACCGCCGCCGGATTCGGGATGCCCGTCTCCTTCTCTTGGGAGCGAAACCAGAGTACCGTGGCAAGGGGGTGGATGGGCTCCTCTGCTTGACCGCCTTTCACGCCCTGAAGAAAAAAGGCTTCACCCGGGTAGAGATCTCTTGGATCCTGGAGGACAACAAGCTCGTCCTGCGGATGGCGGAGCACCTCGGGGCGAGACCGTACAAACGGTATCGGATCTACGAACTGGCGATCTAGTCCGATGAACGATGACGACTCGACTGAGCTCGCCTAAGTCTCGCCGAAGTCGGATGCAGGAGTGGGCGCCTCGGGCAAGCCCTCCTCGTCGTCGGCGAAACAGCTTGAAGTGGCTACCCCTTCGCTGGTCTGGCGCACCGGGACGGAAGCCAGTTTTGTGGTCGTGAAGCTTGGTAGCGCCCCGCACCTCGGATGGGGATCGCCAATGTCTCGCGGTCCTGGGCTTCTCCATGGAGGCGCGGGTTTCGCCTTCCTCCGAGATCAACCTTCCCCTCACCGCGGTGAAACGGATCATACCATTGACCAGCGACCGACCACGGAAGAACAAGTTGTTGGGTATCCTGCGGTCATCGGTCATCGGTCATCGGTCGTGGCCAGCGCGCCGTCGTCACCCGCTCCAAAACAACGCAGAACACGGCCAATAGGATCCCCGCCAGGACATCAATCACGTAGTGGTACCGGAGGTACACCGTGGAGAAGATCAGGGCGATCACCACGGGGAGAAACACCCAGAAGAGGCCGCGGACATAGTGCCACGCGTAATAGAGAACCAAGAGTACGACGGCGGTGTGACCGCTCGGGAAGGCATCCTGCTTAAATCGCTCAAGAGCGTTCAAGGTATCCCTGATTGTGTCCGCCACGAAGATCCCGTGGAGATCGATCGTTTGAAGATGAGCCAATTTGAAGCGAGGGCCGACGGCAGGAATCAGAAAGTAGCCCACATATGAAAGATAAAAACCGAGGACCATCCCGAAGATCGCCCGATCAAAGTCCCATTCCTTCTGCCGCCAATAGAGGGCGACGGCCAGGATAATAGGAAGAAAGTAGTACGACGTGTACGCCCAAGTGAGGAGTTCCGTGAGCGTGGGGTGGATAAATCGCTCGAGCCAGATGGTGGGATCGACGCCCAAGAGGGCTCGATCCAGTTTGATGAGGAGGGGGTCTCGTTCGATCGGACTCGTCCATGGGAGGATATCGGCAAAGCTATCGAAGAGGATCGGAATGAAGATAATAGGGTAAAACATGTGCAATGCCGCCACGATCCGGAATCGCCCCCCATCCAGCCACCAGAGCAGAGTAAGGACCAGGGCCAGCCCACTGTATTTCGCGACCAGGGCCGACCCGTGGGGGTTTGGAGACCACGTAGCCAGCACGGTCGTGAGCAGGACGAATAGCGCAAGATACGTGATGAGATCGACCGGCTTGAGCCTCCGATAGCCTTTCATGTTCGCGCCTCCCGCGGGTACCGAGCCCTCATCTTAATGGCTTTCGGAGGTTTTTCAAGGGCAAAGCACCCCGTTTGCCGGTGCTCCTGCGAACACAAACCAGATGCGCCCACTTCAGCATGAGGGAGGACCAAAGGAAAAGGTTGAGGTAAAGGGGCAAAGGTGATATCTAAGGATGCAGGGATGTAACTGGGGAAGATAGGTCGAAGAAATAGTCCAAAGCCTGAAACACGAGAGGCATCGTACGATCACCGAGGAACCTTAAAAAGACAATCGGCGAGCGAGGCCGTGAAGGCCCGCACGGATCTCGTGGGAGACCGAAGGGAGATGACCATGGCAGACCCACAGGAAATTGGACAGGAATATGGGGACGAATACCTGATCGTCAGTGAGGAGAGGGCGCAGCCGCGGATTACGGTCGATGAAGGGATTTTCAACCGTCCCATACGCGACCTCCATTACCATCCCCCTCTGTGTATGCAGCGTACGGGGAAGCTGGCCGAGGCGGTCGAGCTCATGCAACGCCACAGTGTCGGGGCGGTGATGATTCAGGAGGGCGAAACCTTGGTCGGGATCCTCTCCGAGCGAGACATCTTGCGGAAGGTCCTGGGGAAACAAGTGGACCTACAGCAGGTTGGCGTCGAGCAGCATATGACCCCTGAACCGGAGGTTGTCATTCCTGACGACACCATCGGCCGCGCCGTTTTTGTAATGCACGGGGGAGGCTTCCGACATCTCCCCGTCGTGGATGAAAAGCAACGACCGGTGGGGATCGTCTCGGTCAAGGATATCTTGGAGTATTTCACCGGCTTCTTTGCCCACACCCTGTTGACTCGTCCTCCCAAAGCCCGCCGAGAGTATACCCCCCGCGTCGAGGGCGGCTAATTTCAGTTCACGGTTCACAGTTCGTGGTTCACGGTAAGGTCGGGTTGGTAGGGGATCGCGGTCAGCCGTCCGCAAATCATCACAGTCCATCTCACGGCGGTGAGGGGAAGGTTGACCTCGGAGGAAGGCGAAACCCGCGCCTCCATGGAGAAGCCCAGGACCGCGAGACATTGGCGATCCCCATCCGAGGTGCGGGGCGCTACCAAGCTTCACGACCACAAAACTGGCTTCCGTCCCGGTGCGCCAGACCAGCGAAAGGGTAGCCACTTCAAGCTGTTTCGCCGACGACGAGGAGGCCTTTCCCGAGGCGCCGTTACCTGAAGCGGTCGTCGGTCAACGCTTTTTCATGAGGACATGCCAGAAGGCATGGAGGGATTGACGTTCCTCCTCGATCTTCAGGATTTCGAACGCCTTCCCAAAGATTCGAGCGAAGTCGGCCTTACGGAAGAAGTGATCATAATGGTTCCGGTGAACGATCCAGTTACGGGTGCGGCGCTCACCCGGGTAGTGCTTGAAGCGGGTGCTAAACGCGGTCAGGTGAAAGTAACCGCCGGGCTTGAGGAGTGCCACGAGGCCTCGCATATAGCGGGACCAGTCGGCCTTCTTCACATGATGGAAGCACCCGCAGTCTAGGAGGGCGTCAAAGCTCCCCTCGCGAAAGGGGAGATGAAAGGCGTCCGCGCGCACAAAGCTCATGCGTGAGCGGAACGGACGAGCATCTGGTCGCGTGCAGGCCTTGGCCAAGGCGAGGGGCTCGTAGTCTACGCCCACCGCCCGCTGTCCCTCCTTCGCGAGGGAGATTGCGTGTCGTCCCTCACCGCAGCCGACGTCGAGAACGTGTGCCTCTCCGCGTTCGCGCCTGAGGCGTTTCGCGAGTCGCACCACGGCGGGCGTTGGTCTCAGTCGGGGCCACGGCGTTTCTCCCTCCTCGTAGGCCCGCCGAAAAAAAATCTTCTGTCGGTCGTAAATTGGTGTCGCCATCTCAGAAAGCCAGCGCCCGCGAGGGAAAGCGGCGGAAGTCCTCTTTGGGCCGGTTGAAGTATCCGATTTCGACCTGTGGGACCTCGCGGCGGATCGCGCGTAACAACTCCCGCATCCCGATTGCCCGCCCCCGCGGAGGAGGTAGGTTCTCGAGGTACCGACGCGGATCGATGTTCAGGTTTTTCATCTGGATGGAGTCCAAGCCCGTCTCCCCCACGAGCTGAATGAGTCCCTCGACCTCTTCCTCGCGGTCGGAGACCCCCGGAAAAACAAGGAGGTTTATGGCAGTGTAGCAGCCGTGGGCCTTGGCCGTCCGGATTGACTCAACGACATCATTAAAGCTGTAATGCCTGGGTCGATAGTAGGCCTCGTAGGCGTCGGGCTGGGTCGAGTTGAGGCTAACCCGGATGCTGTCCAGACCCGCTTGGCACAGCCGCTCGACGGTGCGGGGCAGTGACCCGTTCGTGTTCAGGTGAATCGTTCCCCGGTCCGTCTGGGCCCTCAGGCACCGCACGGTTTCCTCGATCAAACTTCCCTGGAGGAGGGGCTCTCCGTCGCAGCCCTGGCCGAAACTGACGATGGCCTCCTCCGCCTCCATAAGATGCGGTACCGCCACTGCGGTCATTTCTTCCAGCGTCGGCGCCGCCGTCACCCGCTCGTGGGAAGCTGGAACGAGTCCGTCGGGTTGAAGCGAGATGCAGCCCACACAGTCCGCATTGCAGGCGAAGGCCATCGCGAGCGGCGCCTCCCACCGGCGGTAAAAGGCGTTCTTGGCACACAGGCAGTGATACTCGGTCGCACAACGCTTTAACTGATGCAAAAGGCGGTTATATGGCTGCTCGGCCAAGCGCTCATTGATGAGGGGCAGGAGCGTCCGATCGTCGTACTGCCAGGATTCTTGGTGGTCCATCGCATCGACACGGACCCCTGCGACGACGAATTGTCCGTTTCGCCACCCCACTCCTGTGTAGGCCCACAAGGGCAGGTAGGGCGCCGCCCTCGGGTCGGGGTAGAAGGCGGCAGGCAAGAAGGTCCGCATGTATCCGGGAGGCAGGAACGCCGCCACAGCCACCGCCCGGCGCCGGCCCACTACCTTGACCGAATCGAATGCATCAGAGGCGTGGTCGTAGCCGACTGGGTGGGCCCCGGGCATCGTGAAGAGCCGGGCCCCCTCTGGGAGGGGGATTAACTCCTCGTCTGGCACTCGGAGCCACGTGTCCCCAGATGCTCCACCCATTTCCAAAGTCGGGTGGTCATAGATCCGATCTTTTCGATCTGCAAACACCAGAAAGGCCATTTGACTTTTTCCTCTGCTCTCTCCCCGAAGCGATCCGCCAGCGGGGGCGACGGGACAGGCACCGGTCAGCGTCTAGATTAAGGCGCTCTCAAGGACGATTCCCCGATCCAGCGCCCGCACCCCCGACTTCAGATCCTCTCGAAGTCCTGGGGGGAGCTCGACGGACTCGAGAAGCTGTCGCGCGAGATCGATGAGGCGTCGGAAGGCCCGGATCAGGTCCCCCTCATGCCCCCCGTAGTGGTTCTCGACGAGGTCGACCCAATCCTCCTCCCCCGCCGCCCACTCGTATGCCGCTGGGAGGTAGGTTGTATGCATGGACACCGGGAGAAAGACCCGGCGGACCTGTTGAACACTCATCACTTCTTGAGCCAACATCTCCATGTGCCGTACCCGGTCTCGAAGATGCCGCTCACGCTTGAGCAGCTGTCGGGCAAAAGGAGCCTCGGTCTCGCGAGGCTCTTCTACCAAACAGGAGAGGATGGCCATCATTTCGTGAGCCTTCAGTTCGCTGAGCACCCCAGAGAAGACCACCCGAGCAACCAGGAGCTCATTGTCGTGGCGGAGGGAAGCCACCAGCATCCCCTCTTGGGTGAGGACCCCATTCCGAAGATATGCAAAGTGTTTAAGGACTTCAACGACCCGCAGGAACTGCTCCCAATACGTATTCTTGAGATGCTCCAGCGTGCGGGTCTGGTTCCGGATGGTCTCGCTGAGCCTTCGCTCCCGCTTCAGGGCCTTTTCTAGCCGACGCCGCTCCGGGCAGCGGTGACAGCGAAGCACAGAGAGGCCGAGCGCCTTTTCCTCGATCGCCCTCTTGGTTGCCAGGTAGTCTTGGACCGGCGCGGTCTTTGCTTCATCCTCCTCTCGAAAGAAATGCCGCCGTCGCCGCCGTCCGCGTCGGTCCGTCCGGCGCTCTGCCATCCGAAGCTGATTCAGCTCTTGCCTGAGCGTCTCCAGCTCATGTCGCTTCTCCTGATAGGCGAGCAACTCCTCGAGGGTGCAACAGGGGATTTCCACTCGGCGCCTTCGCTCGAGTTTATCCTTCAGCACGTCGAGGTCCTGCTCGATCGATTGCATCCGTTTCCGATTCTGAAACTGACCGAAGCTGGATTCGATGTTCCGCCGGATATCTTCGGGACCGGTGTGCGTGAGCATCAGCAGGGCTGCGGAACTGTACCCGATGCGGAACTGACTTTCGATGGGCTCCGATTTCTTCCGGATAAGATGGAGTGTCTCATCGATGTTATCCGGGGCATCGAGGGCAATGATACACTTCCCTTCGGGATCGATGCCCCGGCGACCAGCACGGCCGGCCATCTGGGTCAGCTCATTGTGACTCAAGGTCCGGAAGCCTACATCACTCCGCTTGGTCAGGGCTTGGATCACGACGCTCTTGGCCGGCATGTGAATCCCGAGACTCATCGTCTCGGTGGCAAAGACCACCTGAACCAAACCCCGCTCGAACAAGGTCTCGGTCAGTCGCTTCAGGGCAGGAAGGATCCCCGCGTGATGAACCCCTGCACCCCGACGCAGACCGTCAAAGATCAGCTCATTAAGCTCCGACTTCGTCACCAGAGTCGAATTCTCGCTCACGAAGGTTTCGATCGCCTCATCGACCTCTCGGTACTCCTGGGGTCGCAAAAGGGAGATGCTGTCCTCCAGAAACCGTCGAAGGGCGTCCTCACACCCGGCCCGACTGAAAATGAAGTAGATCGCCGGAAGCCACCGCCGGGCCTTCAGGCTCGGGAGAAGGACCGATGGGCTTACCCGACGTCGCCCCAGCCTGCGGGGCCGGTCGCGACTGTCACGCCCCCGCATGCGAATCCCGGGGGAGCCCTGCCAGGAACGGACCGCCTGGTGCAGTTGAACGCGGGAGAGTCCATCGACCTCGAGCATCTGTGCCTCAGGACCACAGATGTGGTAGTGCAACGGGACAGGACGCCACCGATGAACGATCGCCTGAATGGGACGGTGAACCTCGGTGATCCACTCCGCAATTTCGCCGATGTTTCCCACCGTGGCGGAAAGGGCGATGAGTTGGATCTCATGGGGGCAGTTGATGATGATCTCTTCCCACACCGTGCCTCTTCCCTCGTCTCCCATGTAGTGACACTCATCCAACACCACGTAAGCGATCTCCTCCAGCGAGCGGGTGTAAAGCTTGTTGCGGAGGATCTCGGTGGTCATGACGACAAGGGGGGCACCCGGGTTGACCTTGACATCCCCCGTGAGAATCCCCACGAACTCCTCGCCATACTGCTTACAGAAGTCGGCAAATTTTTGATTGCTTAACGCCTTCAGGGGGGTGGTGTAGGCAAGGCGCCTCCCTGTGGCCAGCGCCTTATAGATCGCGAATTCGGCGATCAGGGTCTTCCCGGCTCCCGTGGGGGCAGAGACGATAACCGAGTCCCCCTCGAGAATATAGCGGATCGCCTCCTCCTGAAAGGGGTCCAGGGGAAACGGATAGCGGTCCCGAAAACTCTCTAAGAGCGCGGTGTCCATAGATGCTCGGCCGAGGCCCAGGGACAGTGTACCACACATGCTGGAAGGTGGGAATTGGCACAGACCCCGGTCAATGACACAACGGCCCGCTGGCGACGGCGAAAGCCCTTGGCTTTCGCCGAGGAATCTGCTATGGATGAAGCCCATGGATTACGAGGAACTTGCAGAAAAATCACTCGAGGGAGAGATCCTGAGTCGAGAAGAGATGCGGAGTCTCCTCGCCGCACCGGCGGAGGATATTCCCTCTCTTCTCCAAGCCGCTCTATGCGTCCGGGAGCACTTCTGCGGACGGAAGGTACACCTGCATATGCTGACGAACGCCAGAAGTGGCCTCTGCCCGGAGGACTGTCACTACTGTTCCCAGTCGGCTGTCTCAAACGCCCCCATCCCCAAGTATCCCCTGCTTTCTCGGGAGCAACTCGTGGAGGGGGCGTATCGCGCGAAGGCGGCCCGGGCCGTACGCTACTGCATTGTGACCAGCGGTCGAGGCCCCACGGACCGGGACGTCGAGGGTATCGCGTCCGTCGTCCGGGATATCCGCGATCGTGTGGAGATAAATATCTGCTGCTCGCTCGGACTCATGACCGAGGATCAAGCGAGATGCCTCAAGGCCGCTGGGGTCGAGCGCGTGAATCACAATCTCAACACCAGTCGGCGCTTCCATCCCATCATCTGCACCACGCATACGTACGATGACCGAATTCGGACGGTCGAGAATGTCCGACAAGCCGGTCTGAGCACGTGCTGCGGCGGCATTATCGGGATGGGGGAGACGGACGAGGACCTGATGGATTTGGCCCTGAGCCTCCGGGACCTCGATGTCGCATCGATTCCGGTCAACTTCCTCCATCCCATCTCCGGGACCCCGCTCGAGGGATATCAAGAGCTCACCCGCGCGCGCTGCCTCAAGGCTCTGTGCCTCTTTCGCTTTGTGAATCCCTCCAAAGAGATCCGGGTCGCGGGCGGCCGGGAACTCCATCTCCAATCGCAGCAACATCTTGCCCTATACCCTGCCAACTCACTCTTTGTGGACGGCTACCTCACGACTCCCGGCCAGTCCGCCGCCGACACCCACCGTATGATCGAGGCGCACGGCTTCAAAATCGACGACTCCATCCCCCTTTTCTCCTAGAGACCGCAAGTCGCTAGGGCCCTTGGCCCTGAGAACACCGAACTGGTCCGACTGCTCACGTGGTGGAACGTCGGAAGAGGGATGTACGGGAGAGGCGGAGGCGGAAAAGGGAGAAGAGGAAGAAATGTTCCTCCGCCGTCTTGATGTTCTCCTCAATCGACATCGTTCCCTCCCGTTTATCCATGAGGACACATCATCAGTACTGAAGTGAATCACGAAACCCGTTTCGGGGCGTGGCCAAGCCGCTTCAATGCTCGCTTGGCAGCGCGGGCTTTCTTGGGGAGTCGCCGCGGATTGCCCTTCTTCGGAGCAGGACGAGGATCGTCGTCTTCGTCTTTCTCGGGGATGGGGGGTGCGAGGACGCGAGCGAGGAACTCATCGGCGGTGATCGCAATGGCTCCTGCGCGATCGGCCGCCCGACGCACCTCCCCATCACTGGAGACGACGGCGACACCCGCGGTGGCCAGTCGTGCGATGACCTGGTCGGCCCTCTCTGGAGCGCGGGAGAAGAGCACGCGGACCCCACGGCCGCTGGACGTCGCACCGCCTCCCGGAGTCCCATCGAACACGACGGTAAACTGATCCCGTGAGGCGCGGGCGGCTTCGGCCAGCATGCGGCAGAGCGCGTCGCGTCCGGCCTGAAGACTCCGCTGTTCACGGGCCATCAATGTCGGCGCGCGGCGGATCACGTTGTAGCCATCCACCAGCCATCGCATACCAGCCCCATTGTACATCACTGGTCGACGCGGTCCAAACACGGACAGGCGCATTCGCCCCTACCAGGCGCAGCCAAAGCGCTATTCCGCAGCCACCTGCAGCAGATGTTTGGGGATCAGAAGCTTTTCCAGGCCCTCGAAGCCCCACTCGGTCATGATCGCCAGGATGGCCGCCGGAATCGCGCCCTCCAAGATGAGGGAGGTATCGTTGAGGGCCAGCCCGGTGACGATCGGCTCTCCCAAACCTCCAGCGCCGATAAAGGCGGCCAGCGTGGCTGTCCCGATGTTGATGACGGCCGCGGTCTTGACGCCGGCCAGGATGGTCGGCGCAGCCAATGGCAGCTCGACGTGCCGCAGGCGCTGCCATGCGGTCAGCCCAATCCCAACCGAGACTTTCTTCAGCACGGGGTCGATGGAAAAAAGCGCCGCAACCGTGTTCCTCAGGATAGGAAGCAGCGAATAGAAAAAGAGGGCCGCGATGGCGGGTTTCGCGCCGATGCCGAAAAGAGGAATCATCAGCGCCAACAAGGCAATGGAGGGGATCGTCTGCAAGAGCCCTGCGGTATAGATCACCGGTCTCGACAGCGCGCGAAGCCGGTAGATCACAATCCCTCCAGGGATCGCCACAGCCATGCCTGCCACCAGTGCAATGAGGGTGAGTTTGATATGTGTGACCGTCCGGAAGAGGAGGATCGCCCACTTGCTTTCTCCAACGACGTCCCCTTCACTCTTGAGCAACCCTTCTTCACGGAGAAACCGGTGCGCCACTTCCGCGAAGCTTTTCCCCTCCAGGACAACCATCCCATTGAGCGCCTGCATCTCTTCTTCGTTCAGGGTCCCGGCGAGCCCCCGAAGCGTCTGCATGATTCTCTCGTCCAGGCCGCCCCGGACGAGCGGAGCAGCGAGATATATTGGGAAGTACTGCCGGTCATCCTCCAAAAGGACGAGATCGAACTTCTTGATGTCGCCATCCGTGGAATAGACATCCGTGACGTCCAGCGTGTCTTCTCGGATCGCTTGATAGGCCAGGCCATGCTCGATTCCCACTGGCCGGACAGCGAGTCCGTAGGTTTGCGCCAGCCCGGGCCATCCGTCGTGCCGGTTCAGAAATTCATGAGTGAAGCCAAAACGCAGATCCGGGAATTTAGCCAGGTCGCTGATCGTCTTTAACCTCCGCTGCTGGGCGGCGCTTCTGCTCAGCGCGATCGCATAGGTGTTATTGAACCCGAACGAGTCAAGCAGGTCCATGTCGTACCGGCGCTTCAGGATCTCCCGGAGTTCGGCGTAGGACACGCGACGGGACAACTTCAGAATCGCCTGCTCCAGTGTTCCGGAGTATTCCGGGTAGACGTCGATTTCGTTGTTTTTCAGCGCTTCAAAACAGACGAGCGTCCCCCCGAGCCCAAACTTCCTTTCAACCTGGACACCCCGGTCCTCAAGCAACTGCGCGATGACTTCGGCCAGGATATACCCCTCGTTGAAATGCTTGGAACCGACCACAACGGTCTCACCCACCGCAGAATGGGCCGCTCCCAACAGGAGGAGGACTGCGATCAGTACAGTACACAAGGCGCGCATCTGACGACCCGGTCTCACGTCTCAAGCTGGGACTGGAAAAAATGTTGGACAAATGCGTTGGCCGGTTGGTCCAAGATCTCTGTGCACGTCCCGTGCTGCACGAGACGTCCCCGGTCCAGGACCACGAGGCGCTGCGCGATCTTTAGTGCCTCGCGAAGGTCGTGGGTCACGAGGACAATAGTCCTCGCCTCCGCATGCTGCAATTGCAGAAATTCGCGATGGATCTCGTTCCGGGTAATCGGATCGAGGGCGCCGAAGGGTTCATCGAGCACAAAGATCTGGGGATTCAACATCATGGCCCGACAGAGTCCGACCCGCTGTTGCTCTCCCCCGCTCAGCTCGTGCGGGTACCGGTAGGCATAGGAAAGCGGTAGATTTGCCAGCCTCATGAGTTCCTCGGTCCGCCCCGTGATTCGCTCCGGGTCCCATTTGGCCAGCCTCGCGAGGAGCGTGATGTTTGCCTCAACGGTCAAGTGCGGAAAGAGACCCGTCCCCTGAACCGCATACCCGATGCTGAGCCGGAGTTCAGGGAGGCGTTGATAGTCGATGGGCTTTCCGAATACAAAGACGGTTCCCTGGCTCGGTGCCGCCAGTCCGTTGATCAGTTGCAGCAGCGTCGACTTTCCACTGCCGCTCGGGCCCACCACCGCCGTGGTCACAAGGTCTGTGAAGGTAAGAGAAATCTCCTGAAGGGCCGTCGCGTCTCCGTAGAACTTGCTGACGTTCTCGAATGTAATCTGTGCCATTCAATGACCGGACGATTCATCTTGCCGTGGGCATATGGTGAGTCCTTCACCGCGCGCAGGTGCGAAAACCTGCCAGTACATCGCGCCGGTCGGGCTTATAAAAATTCCGCCAGCTGTTCCGAATCATGCGTGAGCGCGTGACCCAACATCCGCCGCGCAGAACTTTGTGGGTTCCGAACCACGGCTGCGAATACTCCTTATAGGGATCGACGACGAACCCGGGATAGGGCCCGAAATCAGTGCTGGTCCATTCCCACACGTTGCCGATCATCTGCCGACAACCAAATGCGCTATCGCCATCGGGCAGCGCACCGACATCGATACACCCGCCCGCGTACCCGTCGAGGTTGGCCCGGTCAGCAAAGATGGGGTCGTCGCCCCACGGAAAGATTCGCTTGTGCCCGCTGAGTCCCCGGCCGTCGGGCGTCGGCTCGGCGCTGGCTGCGATTTCCCATTCGGCTTCAGTCGGTAAACGACGTCCTGCCCAGCGACAGTAGGCCTCGACCTCGTACCAGTTCACGTGTATGATGGGATGGTGTTCCTCCAGTGGAACCACCTCGTCATAGACCTGCCGGGCCCAACCTCCCTTGGAACCGCGCTCCCAATAGGCAGGGTGCTCGGCCCCGGCAGACTCACGCCAACCCCAGCCAGCCTCACTCCAAAACTCCCGCCGCTGATACCCCTGATCATCCACAAAGGCCGCAAACTCGCCGTTCGTCACAGGCGCCCGTGCCATGCGAAAGGGCTGGATCTCAACAGGATGGGCCCACTTCTCGTTGTCGAACACATAGGGGAGATCCGGCGTCCCACCAAGGAGGAAGGTTCCCCCTGGGATCTCCACGTCGCCCGGCAGCGTCCCCGCCATCGTCTGGGTGGGTCGGGCTCCCTCTGAGGGGATGTCGAAGCGGGGGCGCGGGTATCCCAGGGTCTGTCGCGTATAGGTAAACGCCTCATCGTGCATGTCCTCGTGGAACAGGCCAAGCCGGTAGAAGTACAGGTCTTCCTCGTCTGGAGGCATAGTGTTGATTCGCTCGAGGATGCGCTCGAGCACTGCCTGCATATATGCGAGCGTATCCACTCTCGACGGAAGGGGTAGATCCCACCGCGTGTCGTGGGGTATCGCGATGGAGTCGTACAGGGCATCGGCATCCTCGCGAATTGGCTCCTCTTTGCCACGATGCCGCAAGACCCACTTTTCCTGGAACCACGCCACATGCCCAATTTCCCACAATAGTGGATTTACGATCGCGAGACGGGGACCCATCAACTGCTCGTCACTCAGGTCAGAGATTAAGGAAAGGGTCCGGGCACGGGCGTCGGTCAGACCGTGGGCAATCTCGTCAGCAGACGTCTTGGCATGTTGAACCATGAGTTCCTCCACTTCCTGATATACATGTTGATGATCCAGATCGGCGAAACCTACGTTTCACCCCAGACGGCCTCACCTGCTTCCACCATCACCCGCAGCTTGTGTTTTTCTTCCTCCATAGAGAGACGATTGCCGATGATCGAACTGGAAAAGCCACACTGGGGACTGAGGGCTAACCGGTCCAATGGCAAGAAGCGACTCGCCTCCCCGATGCGTGCGGTCAGCTCCTCCCGCGTCTCCAGCCGCCCGGTTTTGGTGGAAACCAGCCCGAGGACAACCACCTTATCCTCAGGCACCTCCGTAAGCGGCGCGAAAGAACCAGACCGGGCATCGTCGTATTCAAGCAACAACCGCTGAGCGCGGATTCCCCGGAACATGCCTTTCGCAATCGTATCGTACCCGCCTCGTGACAACCACCGGCTGCCCTGGTTTCCCCGTCAGAGATGGAAACCAAAGGTCACCTGCGGAAAGTCGCTCATCACGGCGTTGTCCAACTCGACGCCCTGGTCCAACCAACGGTCGACGCTCCACCCCTGCAATTCGTAGAAGGTCCGGGTTTTCGGATCGATCAGTAGACCATAATGCGGCGCATCGAGCTGGATATACGTTGCCCCCAGTCGTACGAGCTCAGCAACCTCACCGCGCAGGATGTCACTCACATCGGCCAGAAAATGCTCGAGCTTAGGATAGACTTTCCTGGAGTGCTCAGACGACCAAAAGTTCGCCCACAGGCTGGGGCTCGGCAATGTGACTTTAGGGATCCGAGTCGTGCGAGCACGGAGATAGGTAAACTCTTCCGCCGAGAGGTGGCGGCGGCGGCTGAGCCTTGTGACAACGCCCAACGAGGCTGGCCGCTCGACATGCCAATCCCCCACCTCCTTATCGCCATGCCAATCGCCCCACAAAAAAGCCTCCAGGGGACATTCGCCAAAGCCATCGACGGCATCCGTCATCTGGCTTTGGAAAGACTGGCGGCGCATCTCTCCGTCGGTGACCACCTTAAGACCCACCTCCTCTTGCAGGGCCACTGCCTCATCGACGGCCCGGTCCTCGATTGCCTTGAAAGCCGGCGGCGTAATGGCACCTGCGGCGAGGTCCTGCTGGGCTGTCAGCAGCCAGGAGGGACGGAGGAGGCTCCCAACGACATCGACACGGATTGTCCTCATGGGCCTTTCTAACTCGCCCTTTCCCCGCGTTTCCGCTTCCCGAGGCGTCGAACTGAAGTGATAAGATTTTGCCGTGAGAGCAGCATTTTAGCGCACGGCTTCGGAAAGCGAAAGGGCAAAGAGGCGATTTTCATCCATATTCCATCGGATCAAACGAAGCCCGGCCTCTTCGAGCATCGTCTCGACCATCTCACGCGTGTATTTGCAGCTGATCTCCGTTCGGATCGATTCACCTTTCACAAAGCCCACAGTCAGACTTACGGCGTCAATCGAAACTTGATGTGACTCTCGGGCCACCAGGTGCATTTCGATCCGAGACTCATCTCTATTATAAAACGCCAGATGCTCAAAGCGATTCGGATCGAAGTGCGCGTTGAGGTGACGATTGATGACCAAGAGGATATTGCGGTTAAAGGCGGCAGTGACACCGGCCGCATCATTGTATGCCTGCTCGAGCACAACGACATCCTTCACCAGATCCGTGCCCAACAGGAACCGATCCTCGGGGCCGAGCATACGCGCAACATTTCTCAGAAAGCCGATGGCCTCATCAGGGGTGAGGTTCCCAATGGTTCCCCCGAGAAAGACGATGAGGCGAGGCCCCCCTTCCGGAAGTCCCTCCACCGGTTGCCCGAAGTCCCCGACCACGCCGTGAACGCGCAGTCCCGGATAATCCTCCCCGAGTGCATAGGCGGTCTGCCGGAGCTGATCCTCGCTGACGTCAATCGGCACGTAGAGATCCAGGAGTGCGGCGCGCGCCATCGCGTCGAGGAGGATGCGCGTCTTGCGAGAGCTGCCCGATCCAAATTCGACCAGGGCGGAGCATTGACACCGCGAGACGATCTCATCGGCAATCTGCACGAGGAGGGCCCGCTCCGTGCGAGTCGGATAGTATTCGGGAAGCTCGCAGATCTCCTCGAAGAGTTCCGCGCCTCGGGCGTCATAAAAGTACTTCGGCGGCAACTCCTTCGGTGTCTTGGCGAGGCCCTTCCGTACGTCCTCGGCCAGACCGGCAAAGGGACCGCCCACCCCGGAGTGGTGGCTGATCTCAATTTGTGATTCACGCTTTGAGGACGGCATGGCTACTCCGACGTCCGATGTCCAACGACAGAAGAGTAAGGGCTCGGTGGGACCATCCTCAGCGGCGCCATTATTCTCCGAGGACCTGACGCGCAGAGGCCACGTTACGCACATGTAGGCGTTGTCATTCGCCAGTGCGGGCCACCCCCACCTACGCTGCGCTTCGGCGGCAGCACCCCGGCCGACGCAAGCCAGATGTCGCCTGCCTCGGAAGGAACCCCCGCCTCGCCCTTACGGACTTCGGACCTTCACCCGTCGGTTGTCGGACTTCAGCGAGACCTCATCGAGCCCCTCGGCCTGAGGACTTCGAGTGAGCCTCAGTCGAACTCCTCGGGCCGAAGGCTCAGTCGAGCCGCTCGGTCGAGCCGTCGCCGGCCGATGGCCAACGCCATGGTCCGTTTCACGGCGGCGAGGGGAAGGCCGACCTCGGAGGAAGGCGAAACTCGCGCCTCCGTAGAAAAGCCTTGAATCCCAAGACAGCCGCGAACAACTTCCGAGATACCGGGCGCCACCAAACTACTTAATCAAAAATTTGGCTTCCGTCCCGGTGCGGCAAGCCACCGAAAGGGCAGCCACTTCAAGCTGTTTCGCCGACGACGAGGAGGGCTTTCCCGAGCCGCCCCATCCTGCGTAAGACTTCGGCGAATTCCCTTCGGGTCCGAGCGGTTGGGCCGAGACTTCGGCGAGCTCCCTTCGGGTCTGAGCCTCAGGGTCGAAGACAGTCGAGCCGCTCACCGTCGAGGCCTCCCCTCGATCCTCCCCCTCGATCTTCCTCGGGGCCGTGAGGCTCTCGAACGGCTCGGCGTGGTGAGCCTGTCGAACCACAGGGTCGAAAACGGTCGAGCCGTTGTTCGACATCGCTACTGCAGATGCTGTGGCAGCTTGTTGAAATTATCCAGCAAGAGGTCAGGTCCCGCCGCCTGAAGGTCGGCAAGCGACCGGAGGCCGTAGGTCACCCCCACGCTATACATTCCGGCCTGCTTCGCCATCTCGATGTCCCCGGGGCTATCTCCTACCATGGCCGCCCGTCGACTTTCGACACCGGTCGCACTCAGGACCCTCAGGGCAGGCTCCGGATGCGGTTTCCGCTTGAGCGTGCTGTCCCCGCCCAGGACCATCTCAAAGTGCCCGTCGATCGCAAGTCCCTCAAGAATGCGCACGGTAAATCCGAGTGGCTTATTGGTCACGATGGCCTTTTGCTTCCCTCGGAAATGCTCGAGAGTCTCCCGAACTCCCGGATAGAGGCGGGTCTGATCAAGCAGGTGGTCGCCGTAATACTCCCGAAAAAACCGTACCCCGGATTCCAAGAGCTGCTGACGGTCGGGACCGAGCGCCCGGCTGAGGAGGGTTTCGACACCATCGCCGACGTACCGGCAGACCTGCTCCATGGGAAGGGGAGGAAGCCCGAGCCTCTGAAGGGCATGGTTGACCGCTGCTGTCAGGTCGGCCCGAGTATCTGCAAGCGTGCCGTCCAGATCGAAGATGAGGAGGTCTACGGACTTTCCTGCTCTCATCCCCTCCTCCGCGCAGCCAGATATTCCTCGATCCGCCGAACGGCTTCCCGGATGTTGTCGAGGGAGTTGGCGTACGAAAAACGGATATGTCCTTCGGCCCCACTCCCAAAGTCGATGCCCGGGGTGACGGCGACTTTGGCCTGCTCCAGGATCTCAAAGGCGAACCGATACGAGTCGGCTGCGAACGCGGTCGCATCGGCCAGGACGTAGAACGCCCCCTGCGGCTCTCGGGAGATGGTGAAACCGATTCGCCGAAGGGCCGTGACGAGAAATCGACGGCGCTCATCATAGATCCGGCGCATCTTATCGACCTCGGACCCCGCCCCGCTGAGCGCCGCAATCGCCGCCCGTTGGACGAAGTCGCTAGCCGAAATGAAAAAGTTCTGATGCATCTTTTGCAACGGCCGGATCAGCGCCCGGGGCACGATGGCGTACCCGAGCCGCCAGCCGGTCATGGCGTATGCCTTGGAGAACCCATTCAATACCACGGCATGATCGGTGTACTCCAGGATCGAGTGCTCCTCCCCCTCGTAGGTCAACCCGTGGTAGATCTCGTCAGACACGATCAGGGGACCGAGGCCGGCCAGGGCCTTCAAAGCGTGCGCGGGAAGGACGGCGCCCGTAGGGTTCGCGGGGGAGTTGATGAGAAGGGCCTTCGTCCGCACGCCGATCTTTTCCTGAACCGCGGCGGCATCGAGCTGAAATCCGTCCCGTTCTCGAACCGAGACGAAGACCGCCTGGCCGCCAGCAAATCGAATGAAGTTCGGATAGCAGGCGTAATGGGGATTGGTGAGGATCACCTCGTCTCCGGCCTCCAGGATCGCCGAGAAGAGGAGCCACATCGCAGGAGAAGTGCCCGAGGTGACCAGAATCTGCTCCGGCGAGACCTGCACCCCGTATCGCCTCGCGTAATGTCCAGTGATCGCCTCGCGCAGCTCCCAGATCCCCAAACTATGCGTGTACTTGGTACGTCCCTCCTGGAGCGCTTTTGCCGCAGCCTCCTGGACGCAGGCGGCAGTGGAAAAGTCGGGCTCGCCCAACTCGAGATGGATGATATGCTCTCCCTTCATCTCGAGCTCCTGAGATCGCTCGAGGACCTCCATGGCAATGAAAGGGGGGAGCGCCTCTGCCCGATGTGCTATCCCAACTCGCTTCATCCGATCTCCACAAACCGCCAGGGCACTGGAAGGGTAACAAGCCCGTCGAGCTCCGGCATCTGGAGAAACTGCGTAAATCCTTCCAGGTGTCTTGCGGTGAGCTCGAATGAGAGTTGTTTGCGAAAATAGTTCAAGCAGGCCTCCTCGGTGATGCCGACCCGTGCATGGACTGCAGCACTGAGGGCTTCGGCCCTGCCCAGACTATACGCCTTCGAGGCGAGAAGCGCGCGATGGAGTATCCCGGTGCTCTCAGGATTGGTCTGGCAAAACTCCTCCCGAACAGCCCAGAAGGCAAAAACGAACGGGAGGCCGGTGAGCTCCTTCCACCCCTGCCCCAGGTCCAGCTGATGAGGGTACTTGTGTTCATGACCCGCCCTGAGAGCCGGATCACCGATGAGGAGGCCCGCGGCGACATCCGGGGGAAGCTCCTCAAGCACCGTTCCCCCAAGGTAGACGGGGCAGACGCCATAGGCGCGCTCCAACAAGACGCGGAGCAGGTAGACCGAGGTGAGGGATGCCTGGGTGATGAGGACTCTTTCGCCATCCAAAGCCTGAAACGGGAGACGACTCAGGCAGAGTACGCTTCCCACCGTGCCGTCACATGCGATTGCCAGATCCGGAAGGAGCCGGTAATGCCCGGGGTTCTGCGCATAGGCCACCGACGAGATCACCGAGACATCCAGCTCGCCCGCCTCGAGCATTCGGTTCAGATCTGCAGGAGTCCCCTCAACGAGATCACAATGGGCCTCGACGGCCCCATCCTCGATCCCGTAATAGACTGGCTCGCAGTTAATATAGCGAACCTTGCCGACTCGCGGTCGCCTCACGGCTCCTGCCTTTCATAAAGCAGCCTGCCGTTCACCATGGTGAGAAGCACCCTTTCCGGACCCGCTTCGTGCAGGAGATATTCATACGGGTCAGCCCCTGGGTTGTTGAGGGAGACGGCAGCGAGATCGGCACGTTTGCCGGGCTCGATCGTCCCGATTTCACCGTCGAGTCCTAAGGCCTGCGCTCCCCCCGTCGTCGCCATGCTGATCCATTCTGGTGGGGAAAGCAGACCGCCATGAATCTCGTGAGCAGAGCGGACTTCATCCCAGAGACTGAGCGTCTGGGTACTTGCCAGCGAATCCGTTCCCAGGCCCACGGGGATCTTCCGATCTCGGAACGCCTTGAGCGGAGCTCGGCCCACTCCAAGATACGCGTTCGACCGAGGACAATGCGCGACCGCCGCGCTGCCTTGAGACAAGATTTCTAGATCTTTCTCCGTAAGGTGGACGGAATGGACGAGGAGGCATCTCGAATCCAACAGCCCCAGGCCGTCGAGATAACCTACCGGCGTCGTCCCGAGGAGCGGTGGGAGGATGTGATCCCACCCCGTCGCGGGAAGGAGACGGGTCCGGATCTCCCCCATCCCCGATCGAAGGTACTCGATCTCAGCCGAACTCTCGGCTATATGGATCGCCGCCTTTAGGTCCAAGCGCTGTTGCATGCGCCGGCACAGCTGGAAGAGGCGGGGGGAGACACTGTATGGGGCATGAGGAGAGATGCCGACCTCTAGCGAACTTCCACGGGCCTGCTCACTCATATCCTCCAGATGCAAAAAGGGTATTTCGGCGATCTCCTCCGCCCGGGAATCATCGGGACCGATCATCTCCCGATACACCACCCCGCGGAGGCCACTCGCTTTCAGCCCCGGTAAGCTGACCCCCGTCGAGGTCACATCCCCGACGCACGTGGTGCCCGACCGGATCAGCTCGGTGATGCCATCCTCTGTGGCCTTTGAACACGCGTCCCAGGTCAGGCCCCGCTTCCGTTCCACAAGACTCAACACCCAGTCCACAAAGGAACACCCGGGGGAAACCTGGTCACGAAGGGTGCCGAGCTCGAGATGGGTGTGCACGTTGACCAAGCCGGGAAGGAGGATTGCCTCGCCCAGATCCCGCCATTCGAGCTCGGGATGCGCCTTCTTCAGGAGCATCCGCGGCCCCACGGCCCGGATGCGGGACCCATCGATCAGGAGGGCTCCGTCCTGAATTGCGGGCTGGCTCATCGGGAGGAGGTACCTGGCAGCGAGGACGAGCATACTACCCTGTCACCGAGAGCTGGCGCCACCACTCCTCGGCCCGGGCGAACTCCTCCGGCGTGTTCATGTTGAAGAGGCTGAGGCCCTCGGGATCGTAGGGCCGGAGTTCATCCATCTCCACCCGTCGGACGCGGACGTCGGGAAAGAACCGGGCGACCTTGAGGTCGTCGGCGCGGATGAGGGGCTCCATCTGGGAGAGACAGGTCTTAGCGTACAGGGCACACAGCGGCTCCCAGTCGTCGGTGTACGGGACAACGGCGTCCCTGTCGCCGATGAGGGATGCCAGATGGTGGATCAGGCCAGGATTAAAGAACGGCATGTCGCACGCCATCACGAAGGCCCACGGGTGGGCAGCGACAGTGGTGCCGGTATAGATGCCACCGAGCGGACCCTTATCGGGGACGAGGTCCGGGACGACTCGGACGCCCAGCTTCTCGTAGGGACCTGGGGTGTTCGCCACGACGAGCACCTCTGGGAAGATTCGGCGAAGTCCCTCGACCAGTCGATCGATGAGACGCTTTCCCCCGATCTCGAGGACCGCCTTGTCGCGGCCCATCCGGCTCGATCTCCCCCCGGCTAGGATGACACCGCTGATCATCAAGGCTTATGCCTCTTCCTCCTCTTCCTCTGCCTTCTCTAACTGGTCGAGATCGACGAGCTCGGCCTCGGCTTCCTCGGGGACCCCTTCTGCCTCTTCTTCTGCTTCCACTGTTTCCGCCTCGGCAGGCGCAACGCCTTCCACCTCGGGCTCTACCTCTTCCACTTCTTCCTCGCTCACGACTTCCTCGGGGGCAATTTCGCGGAACCAGGTCGGTTTCACCGCCTCGGCATAGACCCCTGCCTTGGTCACTTCCTCGAGCGGTCTCATCGTGAACTCGATCTTTCCGGCAGCCATCTCCTCTAAGGAAATATTGGTCGATTTGTACCCTTTGGGCTGGACGAGGGGCGCAGCCCCCTGGTTGAGCTGCCGGCTTCGCTTGGCGGCAATGATCACCAGCCGATATTTGCTGTCGACTTTATCAATAAGGTCCTCAATGGGTACATGGCTCATGGGTTCTATTCCTCCTATTCAAATGCCGAGTTCCTCCCGAACACGGGAATCGAGGCGAAAGCCCCGGCACCGCTCCGCCTCAATGATGGCGTGCAGGTCGCCGACCGCCCGCTCAAGCACATCGTTGATAATCACATAATCGTATTCTTTGAAATACTTCATCTCATCCCGGGCCCTTCTTAGGCGGCGCGCGATCTCTTCGGGGGCGTCACTCTCTCGGGCCCGGAGGCGGTCTTCCAGCTGTTCCCACGAGGGTGGGAGGACAAACACGAACACGCCCTCCGGATAGACCTGCCGAAGCTGTGCGGCTCCCTGGGTGTCAATATCGAGAACTACATCGTGGCCCGCTGCCAGATCGGCCTCCAACAAATGCCTGGAGGTACCGTAGAGATTCCCGTGGACGGTCGCCCACTCTGCAAAATCCCTCGACTGCACCATCCGCTGAAAGGTTGCCTCATCGACAAAGTGATAGTCCCGGCCCCCGACCTCGTGGGACCGTGGCGCCCGGGTGGTATACGAAATCGAGTGGGCCAGCCCTGGGACCCGTCGAACGACCTCCTTGCATAGGCTGGTCTTTCCTGCCCCTGACGGGGCAGACACCACAATCACGAGGCGACCGAAATCCCCCACCTGCTACTCCCTCTCTCCTTGATCACCCACCAGTCGCTGGGCCAGGGTCTCCGTCTGGATGGCCGAGAGGATCACATGGTCACTATCGGTCACGACGATCGAGCGGGTGCGCCGCCCGTTCGTGGCATCGACCAGTTTCCGGATCTCTTTCGCCTCGTCCTTCAGGCGTTTACTGGGGGCGGAACTCGGGTTCACGATGGCAACGATCCGACTGGCGACCACCATGTTCCCAAAGCCCACATTCAGGAGTCCGGTCGCCAAGCCCTTCACCTCCCCCGCTCCCAGGGGCAATCCTCCGAGTGCCCCTAAGGTCTCTATTCAATATTCTGGACCTGCTCCCGCAATCGCTCCAAGTCCGCCTTCACCCCCACCACCGCCGGAGAGATCACCACGTCAGCCGCCTTCGACCCGATGGTATTGACCTCTCTATGCATCTCCTGCAAGAGAAACTCCAGTCGCCGACCATGGGGACCATCCCCCTGGAAGATCGTCCGGGCCTGCGCCATGTGGCTCTTGAGCCGCACACACTCCTCCGTGATGTCGGAGCGGTCCGCGAAGATGGCCACCTCCTGCGCAATTCGATCCGGATCGGCAAGCGGGGCGCCAAGCAGGGTTTCAACCCGTTCCTGCATGCGGGTGCGATAGCTCTCCACGATTGGAGATGCGCGTGCCTCCACGGTCTTTAGTGCCGCCTCGATTTGGCTCAAGCAACCTTCGAGACCTCGAGCCAGGTTCTCCCCTTCCTTTTTCCGCATCGCCTCCACCTCATCCAACGCGTGGTGGAGAAGCTGTCTGAGGACTGCATTTGCCTCGGTCAGGTCAACTTCTGCGGCTTCCAGGCTTACGAGATCGCGCAGCCCTATCAGCGACTCAATAGTCACCTCCCCTCGAAGGTTCAGCTCTCGCTGAAGCTCCCGGAGTGCCCCAACATACTGCTCGATGGCTCCGCGGTCAATGCGCAAGGTTCGGGGAATCTCGCCATGGAGCTTTTCCGTGACCTGGACGTCAAAGCGGCCCCGGTGGACCCGTCCCCGGACCTCCCGATGGAGCTCATACTCCAGGGAGGCTAAAGCCTTGGGAAGTCGAATCCGGATGTCGGTATACCGGTGGTTAAAGGCCTGGATTTCGAGTGTGTAGACGTGGGTGGCAGTGGCACCCTCGGCCCTGCCATACCCGGTCATGCTCTTGAGCATTGACACCCAACCAAAGAATATCACCCACGGATGGCCACCGAAACATCGTAGCGGCTATGGCTCCAAGGAGGAAGTCACCCCGTATTAGGCGTCAAATTTACCCCAGTTTTGGCCCTCTGTCAAACGCAACCGATCCCCAGTTCGCCGATGAGTGCCTTTACTTAGCCTGCCTCGAAGGATAAGATAATTCAATGATGCCGCAGTGGAAAGCGACACAAGACCGCTATGCCCGTCTCATCCGGCGACGGATCAGACGGCTCGAGCGACGGCGGGATAAGATCCTGGCGGATCTGGCCAAGGCGCGGGGATGGGAAGACCTTCGCCGGAAGGGAGAACTGCTCCGGGTTCACCGCACCCGCGTCCTCCGAGGCCTTTCCGACGTGACCCTGCCCGATTACTACGCCGGGGCCGGCAAAACCCTGGTGATTCCCCTCGACCCAGCGCTTACTGTCGACGCCAACGCCGAGCGGTACTTCAAGCAGGCCCGAAAAATCAAACGGGGCCTGCCGATCATCGAACGCCGGCTGGCGGAGACCGAGGCGGAACTCAAAGGATGGGAGACGGCTCTTCAGAAGGTGATCCAGGCCGAGACTCCCGAGGCGTTGGAGAGGGCGGCAGCCGCCCATGACCTCACGCAGCTTGAGCCGCCACCGCCGAAGGCCAGGGCACCCCAAGAAAGGGAAGGAGCAGCGATAGAGCCACGACGTCTCGTCTCCACGGACGGTCGAGAGATTCTAGTGGGGCGGAGCTCTGCGGGCAACTTGCACCTGACTTTCCGCGTGGCCCGTCCCCACGACCTCTGGCTCCACGTCGAAGGATACGGCGGGTCACACGTGATCGTCCGAAACCCCAAGGGGAAGACAGTCCCCCCTCGGACCCTCCGCGAGGCTGCGCAACTCGCCGCCTTCTTCAGTAAGGCCCGTAATGCCGGGAAGGTCCCGGTCCACTACACCTCCGTGCGGTTCGTCAAAAGGGCAAAACGTAGCAAGCCCGGAACGGTTCTCATCACCCAGGAAAAGACAGTCGTGGTCACCCCGGACCCCACCGTGGTGGCAGAACTCGGCAAGAGAGCGACGACCGCCTCGGATCACGTGCCTCGTCAGGTAAAGAAGGGAGCGCGGCGATGATAAGGGTCGCGGCGATCGACGTGGGGACGAATACCGTACGCCTTCTCGTGGCGGACGCGGACAGCTCTGCAGCGTATCGCACCGTGTTCCAGGAGCAGATCATCACTCGGCTCGGGGAGGGGATCCATGAGACGCGCGTGTTGAGCCCGGGGGCGGTCGAGCGGACGATCCGGGTCCTTCAGCGCTTTGCCCAGACTGCCAAGGCGCTCGAGGCCGAGGAAGTGGTCGCCGTCGCCACCAGTGCCGCTCGCGAGGCCAAGAATCAGAAGGAGTTTCTCGACCGGGTTTTGACAGAGACCGGACTCGAGCTCCACGTCGCTGCTGAAGAGACTGAAGCAATGCTGACCGCACTCGGCGTTTCGTATGCCCTCCCGGATCACTCCAACATGCTGATCGTGGATATCGGGGGTGGCAGCACCGAGTTCACCGGCGTCCAACACGGGAAGCTAACCGGGCACGTGAGCCTCCCTACGGGGGTGGTGAAGCTGACCGAGGCCCACCTGAAAAGTGACCCCCCGTCGGGTGATGAATTGGAAGCGGGAGCTGCCTCGATTCGTCGGAGCCTCCAGCAGGTCCCAGCACGCCTCCAACATCCGCCCGGGGCCGTCCTCGTGGGAACGGCGGGCACGCCCACCACCCTCGCTGCGATTGACCTCAAGCTCGCGACGTACGATGCGGAGCGGGTGACTGGCCACCGCCTGTCCCGAGGCCGGATCCAAGACCTACTGGATTACCTCTGCTCCCTCCCCTTGGCTGAGCGGCGTCAGGTCATTGGACTCGAGCCAGCCCGGGCGGAGGTGATCCTGGCTGGCGCGCTCTTGGCCCGTGAGGCCACGTCATTATTCGGGTTTGATGAACTCACCGTGAGCGACGGCGGCCTCCGCGAAGGCCTCCTGCTCCACCACCTCTCCCACCGCAATCCCCCCTTACAGGCCCACTGAGGTTTGGGCTTGACAGGGGGCAGGCCCACCGGGATACAAGAGAGGCACCTCCAAGCGACCCTTCGGGTAGTCGCGTGGCTGATCGGAGAAAAGCATTTTGCGCGTAGCACGTGGCTCTTCGTTCTTAACTTTCAGCTCTCAACACTAAACTCTCAGCAGGTACTCATGATGGCCCGGGGTAGGCATAGCTTCTAGCCCCCCTTCGGCACAATCGAGGGTATACTAAACACTTAGATGCCCTCTCGGGTGAAACACGGCCCGGGAGGACATTTAGCTTTTTCGGATGGCAAGGGAATAGAAAAGATGGGTCGAGAACCCTGTGGATTCATAGATCAGATTTCGTTAAGGGGGTTCGCCATGAAAAGCACGCTAACCAAGATAGGGCTAACCACGCTAGCCACGTTGTTGCTTTTGTTCTTATCCCCGCCTAGCCATACCTTTGCTGGGAGTACGCTCATCTTAATTAAGGGCCTGCGAGAGGCCGCTGCGATCGTGCGCGATTCAAAGGGAATCCCGCACATTTTTGCCGCGAATGACCACGACATTTTCTTCTTGCAGGGTTGGGGTCACGCGCGAGACCGGTTCTTTCAAATGGACGTCAAGCGGCGCGAGGCCAGCGGCACGTTGGCAGAGCTCCTCGGTCCCGCAGCGCTCCCGAGCGACGTCGAATTGCGCACGATCGGCTTGCGACGTGCCGCCGACCGGTCGCTGCCGCTATTGTCGTCACAAGTGCGGAAGGCGCTCGAGGCTTATAGCGCCGGTGTGAATGCTTTCATCACATCCCATCCGTTGCCGCCGGAGTACAATCTGCTCGAATTGACCTTGACCCAGGTGGAACCATGGTCGCCGATTGACAGCCTGGTTATTGGCAAAAAATTTGCCTTCGACCTGTCATTTGACTTGGATGACATCGATCGAACCATCGCTCTAACAGCTTACCAGCAAGCAGGCGTCGCTGTAGGCTTCGATGGAACCGCACTCTTTTTTGAAGACCTGTTTCGCAGTGCCCCGTTCGACCCCGCCTCGACTGTTCCCGATGCAAGTCAGCCTCTGCCTCTGGCCGCGCTCCCCTCGGAAATGGTCGAACGGGCCCGCATCGCAGGACGACAAATATCACCGGAGACGCTCAGCCTGTGTCGTAGATATCTCGAGCGGATCCGTCATATCCCCTTCTTCCGCAGAATCTTGCGGCGCATCAATCGATCCAATGGCAGCAATGAGTGGGTGGTGAGCGGTCGGCACACCGCCAGCGGTTTCCCGTTGCTGGCCAACGATCCTCACCTGTCGCTCGACATGCCGGCAACCTTCTACCAGGTACACCTGCGCACGCCTGATTTAAATGTCATCGGCAGTGGCTTCGCCGGCCTGCCTTTTGTTGTCGTGGGGCACAACCGCTTGATTTCCTGGGGGGCAACCACGAATCCGATGGATGTGACCGACACATTCCAGGAGAAGGTCGAGCCGGACCCGAGTTCCCCCAGCGGGCTGAGCATTAAACACCAAGAGCAACTCGAGCCTATCATTCCCCTGCCGCAAGTGTTTAGCGTCAACGTGCGAGGCGACGGTGTGTTCGACAATGTGGTCGTGGCGCCGCCCGACGACACGATTCCGGCGGCAGTGCTGATTGTTCCCCGACGCAATCAAGGCCCCATCGTGGAAATTGATCCTCCTGCGGGCACGGCCGAGGGCACCGCCCTGAGCGTGCAATATACCGGGTTCAGTGGTACGCGCGAACTTGATGCCTTTTTCATCTGGAATCGCGCCCGCAATCTAGACGACTTCAAACGCGGACTGCAGTTTTTCGACTTTGGGTCGCAGAACTGGGCCTATGCCGATGTCCAGGGCAATATTGCCTATTTCACCAGCGGCGAGTTGCCGCTCCGGGAGGACTTGCAGGCGGGCTTCGTCAACGGCCTGCCTCCGTTCTTCATTCGTGAGGGCACCGGGGGGAACGAGTGGTTACCGGTATCGAGCCCGCAGCCGGGGCAAGCCGTCCCATTCGAGATATTGCCGTTCGAGGAGATGCCGCAAACTATCAACCCGCTCGCGGGGTTTTTCGTGAACGCCAACAACGATCCGGCGGGTATTACCCTGGACAACGACCCGTTGAACCAATTGCGCCCTGACGGCGGTTTCTTCTACCTAAGCCCGGGTTACGACTTCGGCACCCGCGCCGGACGCATCACTCAAGCGATTACAGAGCGGCTCACTACCGGTCGCCGGGAGATTTCACGTAAGGACATGAAGATGATTCAAGCCGACACCGTGATGCTTGACGCTCAGGTGCTGGTGCCCTTCATCCTGCAGGCTTTCGAGAATGGGCAGAGCGATGGCGCACATCTGGCCCTGGCGGCGCTGGCTGCCGACCCGCGTGTGGACGAGGCGGTGGGGCGCTTGGAAGAATGGGATTTTTCCACTCCAACAGGAATCCCGGAGGGCTTCGACGCCAGTGACAAGAACGGGCAACGGTTCCCGCCCAGCGAAGAGGAGATCGCCTCCAGCATCGCCGCGACCATCTATTCGGTCTGGCGGGGCCAGATTATCCGCAATACTATTGAGGCTGTGTTGGGCCAGTTTGCGTTGCCACGCCCCAGCAGCCAGCGGGCGATGATTGCGCTGCGCCACTTACTCGACAACTTCGATCAGAATGAAGGCATAGGAGCCTCTGGGCTGAACTTCTTCAATGTGCCCGACGTGGACGATCTGGACGATCCTGCCACCCGCCGCGATATTCTGCTGCTCCAGAGCCTCGTTGACGCCCTCAACCTCCTGGCCGGTCCGAAGTTCGACAAAGCCTTCGGGGGCTCCACCAACCAGGACGATTACCGCTGGGGCCGATTGCATCGTATCGTGTTCGACCACCCCCTGAATGGTCCCTTTGACGTTCCCCCCGCGGGCAGTGCCTTTCCGCCGCCGCTCGAGAACTTGGCGGGCATTCCCACGGACGGCGGCTTTGGGGTCGTGGATGCCTCGAGTCACAGCGCGCGGGCCGACGATGATGATGGTTTCATGTTCGGCAGCGGGCCGGTCAATCGGTTCGTGAGCGAGATGGGACCCTGGCGGGTGCGGGCGGAGAGCAGCTTGCCCGGGGGCGAAAGCGGCATCCTGGAGAGCCCGTTCTATGTGAATTTGCTCGGCCGCTGGTTGACCAATGACACCTTCCGACTCCTCGTATCTCCCTTGAAAATTCTGGCAAATGCCTCCTCAGTGCAGGTCTTTGTTCCGCGCAGATAGCAAGCGGGGGGCATGGGGCCAGAAACAGTTTTGGGGGTCATCAGTTTTGCAGTTTTGAGGGTCATTTTGGGGCTCATTTGTTTTGGGGGTCGTGTTTTGGGGGTCGGGCTTGTGTTTTGGGGGTCGGTGTTTTGGGGGTCGGGCTTGCTATTTGCTATTCTCGCGTATGACGGATGGAATTTCCGAAAGCTCCCGGTAGGTCCCCGCCCCCACGGCTACGGCCCCACAAGGGATCGCTTTAGACTTCCCCAGTTTGGACTTGACAGGGGGTATGCCCATGGGAGTACAAAAAAAGTAGAGATAGCCAAACCCCCGCGTTGTCGCGAGGGCCATCGAGGGATGGGGGAACGGCAAGGTTCCTGTAGGTAGTAGCAGCATGGAACCGGGGTGAGCATAGCCCCCGGGCCCACTTCTGGCATAATCGAAGGCGCAGGAAGCACTCAGACGCCCTCTCGGGCGGAGCATAGCCCGGGAGGGCGCTTTTTCTAGGGGGAAAGGAAGAACGGAAAGGGAGGTAGGCCATGGCGACGCAAGCGTACGTATTTGTCTATGTCACGCCCGGAAAGGTGGAAATGGCGACCAAGAAAATCGCTCAGATCGCGGGGGTGAAGTCGGCGCATATCTGCTGGGGCCGTCCGGACGTGATTGCCTTCACTGAGGCTGCGACGCACAAGGACCTCGGCCAGGTTGTCCTCCGGCAAATCCACGGAGTGGAGGGCGTGGAGGCCACTGACACGCGCATCGTCCTCGAGACATGAGCGATCGGTCTGCGATCGGAGGGCACAGGTTTCTCCGTGGCGACACTACGGGAATGTGGTCAGAAGCTTTGATGTGGATATGAAGGAGGTGGTCCGTGCCTTTACTTACGGCTGCCGTTCCGCTGGCCGAATTTGCGAATATTGCGGATAGACTCCCACAGCTGCATCCCGGCCTGCTTGCCTCCGCAGTCTTCGCAGCCTTACTCGCGCTGTTGGTTCTCTGGGCATACCGATCAAAGACTCTGCTGTAGCCGAGGAACTCTCTCATACGCACTCGGGGATGACCCCGCCTTTTGACAGAGAAACAGTGCGGGACAAGTGGTCAACGGGCATTTCTATTTTCGCACCCTAAGGGGAGGGAAGAGCCATGACGATGGCAATCGTTCTCGTCAATGCGGACCCGGGCAAGGACCGGGCAGTCGCCCAGGGACTCAAGAAGATCAAAGGGGTGGAGGAGGTTTGCCTTGTAAGCGGGCTCTATGACGTGGTGGCCACGGTTCGGGGAGGGAATTCCAAGGAGATCCTGGAGACCGTCTACGACAAGATCCGGCGACTGGCAGGCGTCCACCGCAGCCACACCATGTTCTGCCTCGAAGTATAAGTGGGCAAAGGTAAGGGGCAAAGTTAAACGGCCCGTTCGCTGCATTCTATCCCAGCGTGCCGGGGCTGATCCTTAGCTAGGGAAAGAAGTAATATGGCCGGCCGCCGAGGCAGGCACCTGAGCAGCAAGGAGGACAATGCGATGCTTGACAAAGACGTCGTCATGAAGGTCCTCAAGCGGCACTTGGGTGACCAAGTAGTTGAGGCCTCCCTCGAGGAGGTTGCTCAGGAGATCGCAACGCTGGATGGGGAGTGGGAGGAGCTGGAAGGTATCGTGGACCGCATGGGCTATTACGCGTCCGTCGTCTGCGAGGACATCTGTGATCTGGGGGCGATGGCCAAGAAGCGGGCGGTCCTCAAGGTCTTCCGGAAAAAGGCAGCATAGGGGACCAGCAAGGCCAGCGGGACATGGCGCGCAAAAGGAATTCGTTTACGCTGCCCGAGCATGCACCTCCTCGAAGATCGTCTCCGAGAGCTCAATATATTGCTGGAACCCCGCCTGGCATTTTGGGCAGTTCGGGTCCCATTGTTTTCCTTTCCGGCGGCTCCATTCTGACTCCCCTTTTATCTTGAAGTCTTAATTTCGTATCCCGGTGCTGAACCTATCGTGTCGGATACAGGTGGAGCGTCCCCATGTCCTGACACTCCCAGCACTCTTGGTATCCCGCCCCTTTGCACTCCGGGCACGTTTTTTCTTTAATTAAACCAATACCCTTGCATACCTCACAGGTCACATGCCCAGGACACCCAGATTCAGCAACGTGTTCGTGGACCATGTCATCACCCAACTTATGATGCTTTTCACCAACCACTCGATCCGCTGCCGGTCAGAGACGCTGCCGCTATTTTACCCCCATCTGAGCCCCTGAGATACCGGAGTTTGGGCTTGACAGGGAGTATGCCTATTGCTGTACAAGAAAGGTATACCTTCAGGCGGCCTTCAGGGTTGTCGCGGGGGGTGATCGATGGATGGGGGAGAGTGGCAAGCTCCCCGTAGGGAGTGGCAGAGTGGAAAACGGGGTGAGCATACCCCCCGGCCGACCTCTCGCGGAATCGTCAGCGAATCAGAATGTTCTGACGCCCTCCCGGTCAGGATACGCCCGGGAAGGCGTTTGGTTTTTTATAGAGGTATAAAAGGCCCGAGAGACCTCTGAATGGTTCCCCCCTATTGGCAAGAACATGAGCTGGGATCTAAAGGGGAGGATGAGGTAAATCAAGCTCGCATGATCCCGCCAAGGGGAGGGAGCTCCCGATCATGGCTATGGATGTCGGTTCCAGGCCGCCGTGGATTCCTGGTTCGAAAGTTACACCAGGGCCTGGCCCCCACCATGGCTACCGGACGCATGGCCGGATCCCGTTGCGGGTCTTTGAAGACGGCCTCGCAGTCCAGAGACAGGAGGTGGCTCGGCCTGCGGAGTCGAGTGTACTCGTCGCCACTGGGATGTCCGAAGATACCTCCAGCGGAGTATAAGAAGGAGTAAAAGAAATGGGACAATCTTGCTTCGAATTCAGATGTAAGGAAGGTCTGAACCGACGTCTGCTTCTATTATTCGGGGCCATCGTGGTATGGGTCAACGGCCTGTTGTTCGTCCCGCAGGCGCAGGCTGACAGTATCGGCATGGTGACGGGATCTACGACAGGTACTTATATCCAATTCGGACGCGATATAGCCGGCGTGGCTCGATACGCAGGTTTGGAGATCGAGGTGAAGGAATCAGAAGGTTCGCTTGACAACATCAAACGCATTAACAGCCAAGAGAACGCTGCATTCGGTATCGTTCAGGCTGACGTCCTGGGATTTCTGCTGAGACGGCGTAAGGATCCTCGCGCGCAGTGGATTGCACGGAGATTACGTTTGGTGTTTCCTTTATACAACGAGGAAGTTCACCTCTTTGCTCGGAAAGAGATCCGACGATTCGAGGATCTTGCTGGGAAACGGGTCGTCGTTGGAACCAAAGGGAGTGGAAACTGGCTCACTTCAAGTAATCTGCTTCGCATGTTCAAAGTCGAGCCTGCTGTACGTCGCGAACTCCCACCTGCCGAGGGGGTACGGGCAGTTTTGTTGGGAAGGGCCGATGCCATGTTTTATGTCGTGGGCAAGCCGGCAAAACTATTTAGACAGGTTGGTGTAGCGCAGAGGGATCCACAAGTGGTAGGCCGTCTGAGAGACGTCCACTTTGTACCGTTGAATCATGAGAAAATGCTTCAGGAATATGTTTCCTCCACAATTGGGCCGGATGACTATGCATGGGTGGACGAAACGGTACCGACCGTTGCCGTGAAGGCTGTGCTGGTCAGCTACAATTTTTCAAGTAGGATCAGCCCCTATTTCAGTTTGCGTTGTGACCAACTCTCTAAACTTGGCAGGGTAGTCCGCAATAACTTTGAAGGATTGAAAGAAAATGGTCATCCGAAGTGGAAAGAGGTCGATCTCGACGCAGAGATCGGTATCTGGCCACGGGATGCCTGTTCGCAACCCGTTGGTGGCCGGAAGCCCAAAACAGAAGAGGACCTTGAAAACGTGTTGCTACGTATCCTCAGAGGCAAATGACAAGTCCCGATGTGGATGCGGGGTTGGTAGAACGGTCCGTGAGGCGGCGGTTCGAGAGGATCCAATGACAGGGGGCGCAATTATACGAGCATCAGTGAAGAGCGATGGCGTGGCCGCAATGCTCTTAGACGTGCTGAAATCCTATTTCAAAGGAACCTCCGCTATAGAGATGGAGTTTCGGCCAGAGGAGAGCGAGACGCCTAGAACTCGCACTGAGAACGTCCATTCTGATCAGGTTGACCGTACCTTCGCCCTAGCCCGCGAGTTGTTCGGAGATTCGAAGTGAGCGAGCGCCGTTACGCGGTTCTTATTGCAAGCAGCCGGTATCCCCGCGAACCGAAACTGCCAGATCTCCGCTGCCCTGAGAATGACGTTGACGGTTTCAACGGGATCCTCATTTCGGCAGAACATGGTGAGTTTACCGAGACATTCGTGCTTAAGAATGTCCCTCACCAGGAGGTTCTGCTCAAGATCAATCATACTCTAACGAAAGCGCGCAAGAACGATCTTGTTCTCATTTACTACTCAGGGCACGCAAAGCTGGATCTCAGAGGACGGCTCCATTTGGCTACCGCTGATACAGTCATTGAGTCCCTGGGAGCTTCGTCAATTCCGGTAGGAAGTATACGGGACTACATTTATGCATCCGCGTCTAATCAAGTGATTCTCGTTCTCGACTGCTGCTTCAGCGATGCTGTCGGCGCTGCCCTCCTGCGGGGGGACGTGGATGATCAACTCCAACTGGTTTCGGGGGGTCGAGAAACGTACATTCTGACTTCTTCGACAGGAGTCCATAGAGCTCAGGAAAAGGAGGGGGACCAGCATGGGTTCCTCACGAAGCACATCCTTGAGGGGCTTCGAGGGGGCGAGGCCGACCTGGACGGTGACGGCCGTGTGAGTATGGACGAGCTGCATCGCTACGTCCATGACCGGATGGTGAAGGAAAGTTTCCAGCAGCCCATGAAGTGGGATCTGAACATTCGCGGTGAGCTGTTTATCTCGCGTAGCAGGAAGGTCCCGCGAGAAGATCGACGTAGGCAGATTCGAGAAATGCTCCTTGATCTGGAGGCCAAGAAGGTCCTTCCAGAACGGATTCGGATGAAGGCCTTGGATGTGATCGCCATGAAGCCGGCTCAGCCCTCCGAAGCACTGCAGAGTTACCACGCTCTGCTAGAACAACTCGCACACAAGCGTTTAACGGTCGGGGGCTTTATCGAGGAATGGGACAAAGTAGGCTCGGAGCCATCACTACCGGTGGGCGGGCAGACGCGTACGCGGGCGCTTCAGGTGATTCTTGAGGCACATCGGAAGTGGCTGGAATCAGACGGGGTAAAAGGGGAAAGGGCCAACCTCCGCGAGGCACACCTCATCTCTGTCGACCTTCGAGGAGTCCCGCTCCGGGGTGCTGTTCTCCAGGAAGCCAATCTTCAGGGGGCGCACCTGGAGGGGGCCGACCTCCGTGGGGCCGACCTCCGGCAGGCCAATCTTCGGGAGGCGCACCTGGAGAGGGCCGACCTCGTAGAGGCTAACCTCCATCGAGCTGACCTCTCCTTAGCCAACGTTTCCGCCGCCGACCTCTCCGCCGCCGACCTCTCCGCCGCCGACCTGTTCGCCGCCAACCTTCAGGAGGCCAATCTGGCGGAAGCCAAACTTCAGGGGGCCACCCTTGCGTACACGAACCTCCAAGGGGCTCACCTCTTGAATGCTTCACTGGAGGAGGCTAATTTACAAGATGCCAAACTCACAGGTGTAACGGGCCTATTGGGGACACAACTGGGCGGCGTAAACCTGTCCGGCTTCAGGCTGCCGGAGGGAATCCACCGACCTGGGGGGCTTACGTACGTCGAACATTTAGCCGGGGGTGCCCAAAAACTTCTCCTGGGGATGATGTTGGGATGTGTCTTTGCCGGGCTGACGATCGCAATGACGACAGACGCTCGGCTGCTTACGAATTCCGCCTCCTCTCCCTTTCCGTTTATCGGGCCTGCGATCCCGATCGGGGGCTTCTACTTGGTGGTGCCTCTCCTTTTGCTTGGTTTCTATATTTGCTTCCATTGTTACCTACAACGCATGTGGGTACAGCTCGCTAAGTTGCCAGCCATTTTCCCTGACGGGACTCCGCTGAACACGCAGGCCTATCCCTGGCTAGTGCGCGGCCTGGTTGATGTTCATTATGCACGGGTAGGGCGTGACCGTACCCCGCTGTCTCGCCTGCAGGTGTGGATGGCCATTTTCCTCGCCTATTTAGTCATCCCGGGTACACTTTTTTTCTTCTGGGGTAGATATCTGCCACGGCATGATTGGGTCGGGACGGGCCTGCATATTGTAGTGCTGGTGGTGTCGATATGGGTCGCAATCATGCTCTATTATCTCGTTACCGAAATCCTTCGTGGGAAGGCCGGGAAACTACTCCCCTGGAAGAAAGCTTTGACAGACGTGAGGACCTACAAGCGCACTGGGGTGGCCTTGGGGATATGTGGTATTTTTTATTTCCTCTCTTGGGGAGCTATCGAAGGCGTTCGAACCACTAACTTTATTCCTACTGACGTCCGCACATGGGTATCATACGCCCTCACCGTGAATGCAGACCTCCAGAGTGCCAACCTACCCGGGGCCGACCTCGGGGGGGCTGATCTCCGGAGGGCCAATCTTCAGGAGGCTCACCTACCCGGGGCCGATCTCAGAGGGGCTGATCTCCGGGGGGCTAACCTGATGAATGCAAGAGGGCTTACCCGAGAGCAGATTGACTCTTCCCTCACAGATGGGGATACCCGACTCCCGGACTACCTCATTATTACTCCGGTAACAAAGATCACGTTGCCTGCCCCTGAAGCTACGGCTCCCGCTCCCCCAGAGGAAGCTGAGCGATTGATTAAAGGGAAGAATGGTGATACGGCCGAAAAAAAACACGAAGAAAACTTATTACGTATTCTCAGAGGCGAACGAGAAGAACACTTACTACGTATTCTCAGAGGCGAATGATAACTCCGGGTGATCGAGACTCGTACCCTGCGGCCTACTGGACGCGGACGATGCTCCCCGAGGACCTGTACGGCATCAGACGCACTGCTCCATGCGTAAGGCTTTGAGGGATCGGACCCGGCGGGCGGGGACGGGACAATGTTGGATGTATCTTGCCGCGGCCACAGCCACTCACCT
>JABAOH010004490.1_pt2 | contig 58673 bp, 61 predicted proteins | sample 7062181 | NCBI WGS metagenome assembly JABAOH01 (sample SAMN14538630, study PRJNA623070) | marine sediment metagenome | biome: marine biome [ENVO:00000428]; feature: marine pelagic biome [ENVO:01000023]; material: deep marine sediment [ENVO:00002113]; isolation source: pool of 5 deep marine... | reverse complement strand
GGCGGGACCCCTGGAGCATCTCCCGCTGAACGAGCTGCGCCGGGTCCTCGAGGTCAACGTCATCGGAGCCGTCGCGGTCACGCAGGCGTTTCTCCCCGAGCTGCGCCGTGCCCGAGGCCGGATCGTCAACGTGAGTTCCACATCGGGGCGGGTTGCCCTGCCGTTCATGGGTCCGTACGCGGCCTCCAAGTTCGCCCTGGAGGCCATCTCCGACAGTCTGCGGCGCGAGCTGGTTCCCAGCGGCGTCGACGTCATCGTGATCGAGCCCGGCACCATCCGCACACCGATCTGGAGCAAGGTCGAGGCGATCAGTCTCGAGCCGTACCGAGGGACTATCTACGAGAAGGTCTTGGGCCGGGTGCTCCCGTCCGCTGCTGCCCGCGCGGACCGAGGCCTGCCCACTGCCGCGGTGGCAAAGGCCATCGTGGCTGCGTTGACCGCTCGACACCCTAAACCACGGATTCCAGTCGTTCGGAGCCGGCTGCGGATGCACGCACTGCGCCTGCTGCCCGACCGTTGGATCGACCGGGCAATAGCCCGCCGCCTGTGGGGCTGACCCTCGCCGTCCTGTTCCTCCACCGTCACGCCCCGCCAGAAGGCGACGTGGTCCTTTATGTGCCGGGCTGCGTCACTCGGCTCGGGGTAGTACCACGCGGCGCGCTGGTTCACTTCCCCGTCCACCCAGATGTCGTAGTAGCTCGCCCTCCCCTTCCAGGGACGGGTGGTGTGATGCTCGGACTGTTGCAGATACTCTCGTCTGACGACATCCGGCGGAACCGCTCGCGGCAGCCTTGGCCGCCCCGGCCCACCTCTTACGGCATCCCTACCCCTCCCCAACCCCACCCCACCGCACAACAGCATGACGGCATAGCTGCCCCTCTACCACAGCAAACGCGGCATGGCTGAGGTGGGTACCTCACTGCCATGCCGCGATGCCGTCCTGCCGTTATCCCGTTATGCCGTCATGTCTTCTACGTTCTTATCCCGTCACACCGTCATTCCCCTGCCAACCCTGCCGCCCCACCGCCTCACTCACCCGGCAAACGCACTCAGTCCTGTAATGGCCTCTCCCAGGATCAGGCTGTGAATGTCGTGGGTGCCCTCGTAGGTGTACACGCTCTCGAGATTGGCCAGGTGACGCATGGCCTGGTACTCGCCCAGGATGCCGCTGGCGCCGAGCAAGCGACGCGCCTCCCGGGCGCACTCGCATGCCATGTCGACGTTGTTCCGTTTGGCCAGAGATACCTGCTGGTGTGTCACTTTCCCGCTATCCTTGAGTCGACCAAGCTGGAGGCAGAGGAGTTGGGCCTTGGTGATCTCGGTCAGCATCTGGGCGAGACGAACTTGCTGGATCTGGAATCCCCCGACTGGCCGGTCGAACATCACCCGGTTCTTGGCGAAGCTCACGGCCTCGTCGTAGCACGCCATGGCCGCCCCCACTGCACCCCATGCGATACCGTAGCGGGCCTGGGTCAGGCACATCATGGCACACTTGAGACCCTCGCCGCAGGGCAGGAGATGGTCCTTCGGGATGCGCACGTCTTCGAGCACGAGCTCACTGGTGTCACTCGCTCTGAGGGAGAGCTTTCCCACCTGATCCTTGGCCGAGAGTCCCTTCGCGTCCGTCGGGACCAGGAATCCCCGAATGGAATCGGGATCATCGAGCCCGCCGGTCTTGGCCCAGATGACGGCAACATGGGCGGTCGAGCCGTTGGTGATCCACATCTTGGCCCCGTTCAGTACCCAGCGGTCACCGTCTTCCCGGGCGGTGGTGATCAGCCCTGCCGGGTTTGATCCATAGTCCGGCTCGGTCAGTCCGAAACAGCCGATCACTTCCCCGCTCGCCAGCTTGGGAAGCCATTCCTTGCGCTGCTCCTCCGTCCCGTAGGCGTAGATCGGGTACATCACCAACGCGCCCTGCACCGACGCGAACGAACGCAGCCCACTGTCCCCCCGCTCCAGCTCCTGCATGATGAGCCCGTACGCCACGTTGTTGAGCCCGGCACAACCGTACTCCTCCGGTAGGTTGGCGCCGAACATGCCCAACTCCGCCATCTGCGGCACCAGTTGCAGGGGAAACTCGCCCTTCAGGTAGTGCTCGCTGATGATCGGCATCACCTCCTCGTCCACCCAGCGCCGCACCGTGTCGCGCACGGCACGCTCTTCCCCGCTCAACAGCGATTCAACGTTGTAGAAATCCACACCCTGAAACGGCACTCTCCTCCCTCCGTGTTACGATACCGCGACCGCAGGCTGTGGCTCGGTCACGATCCGTCTGGCCCAAGGCGCAATCCCTACCGCCACTGCCTTGCGGCGAAAGCTCGGGCCGTGGTCCGGCTCGCCACCGGACTCGACTTGCCACTGGTGTACCATCTCGTGGAGCACAGTTTGCTCGACTTCCTCCCAACTGTCACTTTCGATATGCCGTCGGCTGAGGGCGATCTCTGTCGCTCGATTCGCCTGCGGATCCACCGTCAGCTCTCCGAGACTCGTCCGCATGCGGCTCGAGATCCTGAACTCGACGGCTGCCAGCGCGCCACCGAAGTGGCGGTGATTGAAACGTCGGTGGAGCTCTTGCAGTTCCGCCAGCAGCTTTCGATCGCCTCGGCGCCGACGTTCACCCCGTCGCCGCCGCACCGGATCCACGAAATCCTCCACCGGGAAGCCCACGATCGTGCACTCTGCGTCTCGCTGGTCCGCGGGCATCGCGTCGGGATCGGTGAAGGTGAGAACAGCCCGGAGCACTCGATCAGAAGCGTACGCGTACCCACGATGGACCCTTAGAGCCCCGTTCGCCCCGACGCTCACCAGCACCGTGCGGTTCTCATGCACCTGCACCCCGAGGGCCCCATCGAGGCCCAGGGCCTCCAGCCTCTTCACCAGCAGGGCCTCATCGGCCTGCTGCGCTGCCAGCTCAGCTAACGCCCGTCGGGACTTCCGCTTCATCCGTTCTCCGCGGGCGCGGGAACGCGTACACGTCCGTCCGCTTGAACAGCCGCCGATCAGCTTCCCAGCGATAGAGCTCGACCTGAATGGAGTCCTCATCGACTGTCACGCGGTTGAACACCGACGGGCGACCGCCCCGAGACCGCTGGGACAGCGTGCCAGCAGTGGAGACGACCACTCTGCCACCCAGCACCTCGGCAGACTCCTGGTGATCGTGCCCGCACAGCACCACGTCGGCACCGGACTTGAGAATCCGTCGCTGCGCCTGCCTCCAGCGCGCCAGACCCATTCGCCGGGAGAGCTCACCCCGGAGCACGTTGTGATGCACCACCAGCACCCGGAGCTGCTCGGGGTCGGCTTCCTGGAACAACTGGGCCGCCCGCTGGATCTGTTTCCGGGGCAGATGACCCTTGACTGCGATGTCCCGAAGCCGGTAGGTGAGCGACCCCCAGGCGACACCGTGGGGGGAGAGCGCACTGGTGATGATCGCCTCGGGGAAGGTCAGGGTCGGCGACAGCACCGGCCCGAAGTACCGCATGTACTTGCGGTACGTCACCATCCGCCCGAACGGGACGAACGGGCGCCACCACCACTGCACATCGTGGTTGCCGGGAATCACGAAGACCGGCGCGGTGCGCTCGAGCTCCCGCACGAACGCCTGGGCTGCCTGGAATTCGCCATGGCGGCTGCGCTGGGAGAGGTCGCCCGACAGCACGATCACCCGCGGATCGAGATCGGGCACGAGCTCCTCGACCGCCGCGACCTGCGCCGGATCCGCCAGACCACCGAAGTGGGGATCAGAAACGTGCACGATGCGGAACGTCACCGTATCACCTGCCTCATCTGAGGTACTCCCGCAGCACGCGCGTCACCACAAGATAGGTGAGGATGTACCAGACGCCGATGGACATGAGCCCCACGAGCCGCGCCGTGGGGTCACGGGGCATCCTCACCACCACGTAGACCGCGAGCAGGGCAGCTGAGACGGCGGCGACCAGCCGCCCGATTCGTTTGGCCCGTCGCTCAATCTCCCCGCGACACGTCCGGCAGAGTTCCCCCAGCGGCAGCTCCACGGGACGCCGACACCGGGGGCACTCGTGCTCAACCAAGGCGCCGAAGAACGGCTTCCGCGAATCCCATCGTCGTAGCATTGCCCTTGAGATCTGGCGTTCGGGCCTGCCCCTCGTGCAGCGTCGCTTCCAGCACGCTCCGAATCCGGTCGGCTGCCGGCGTCTCGTCCAGGTGATCCAGCATGAGGCACGCTGCCAGCATCAGCGCCAAGGGATTGGCGATGCCGCAGCCGGCAATGTCCGGCGCCGACCCGTGGACCGCCTCGAAAATGGCAGCCCGATCGCCAATGTTGGCACCGGGAGCCAGCCCCAGCCCACCGACCAAACCGGCGATCTCATCGCTCAGGATATCGCCGAACATGTACGTCGTCACGATCACGTCGAACTGGGAGCGGTCGAGCACCAGCCGCATCGCGGCGGCGTCGATGATGATGTCATCGACCTCCACCCTCCCGGCATACGCACGTGAGACGTCGCGCGCCACCTCGAGAAATAGCCCGCTTGCCGCCTTGAGGATGTTGGCTTTGTGACAAATCGTCACCTTCCGGCGATTGTGCTTGACCGCGTAGTCGAACGCGAAGCGAACGACGCGCTCACACCCCTGCCGCGTGACCACGGCGACCGATTGTGCCGCACCTTTGGGATCATCACCCACCGGGATGACGTGCTGGAACCCGACATAGAGCCCTTCGGTGTTCTCGCGCACCAGCACGAGGTCCACATCCTCAAATCGGCCGCCCGGCACCATCGTCTTGGCTGGCCGAACGTTGGCGTACAGGTCGAACTCGCGCCTGAGCGCGACGTTGATGGACCGGAACCCCGTGCCCACCGGTGTCGTGAGCGGTCCCTTCAGCGCCACACCAGTGTCCCGGATGCTCTCGATCGAGGCATCGCGCAGCGGCGTCCCAACCTCCTCGAGCGCCGTCATACCCGCCAACTGCTCGTCCCACGCGATCTCGACGCTCACGGCGTCCAGCACCGGGCGGGTCGCTGCCATGATTTCGGGGCCAATCCCGTCGCCCGGGATCAGCGTGACCCGATGGACGGTCATGGAAGATCGGGCACCATCGTCCTCAGGGCGCTCCACAGGGCAGTCCAGGGATCGGTTCCCTCGCCGTGGGCAATCGTGCGCCACCCGACGATCCCGTTCCGCACATCGGCCATGATCACGCTGAGTTCAGCCCTACCGCTGCCCGACTGCGTGGCATAGAAGGTTAGGCTGGCCGGGACAAGGGCGTAGCGATCGCCGGCGACCCCCGTGAGGTTGCGCATCTGACTCCGGAGGGGGTCGGGGATCACGGTGATGGACGGCTCCCGAAGCAGTGCCGTTCCCATGCGGTCGGGACCCACCAGCATGCCCGGCGCCCGCCGCGCCGCCTGTCGCAGCGCCTCGGGCAACACCCAGTTCACCTCAGGTGAGCGCTCGGTGAGGAAGGCGCCGATCAGACTGTCAGCGCGCTGCAGGGCTTCCTGGCGCTCCCCGATCAGGTCCGCCCAGCCGAGGGCCGGGTCTGCCGCGATCAGGGTGAGGGGATACAGCGTGACGGGTCGGCCGGCGATCCCCGCCGTTGGAAGCGGTAACGGTTCAGGCGGAACGGATGCGGCCGGCTGCGTCGTGCCACAGCCGGCCGCGCCCATCACCGCAAGGACCGCAAGTCCCGCGACTACGCGTCGCGCCACGCTGGCTCCCGCTTCTCCAGGAATGCGTCAATCCCCTCCCGGGCGTCAGACAGCGGCATGAGCTCCCGCAAGAACAGGTTCTCGGCCTTGTACAGCGCCTCTTCATAGGCCACGTAGTAGGACTCCATCTGTGCCCGTTTTGCCAGCGAGAGCACCGGCCCGGACTTGCTGGTCAGCTCGTCCAGAAAGCTCTTGAGCCCAGCCTCAAACTCGTCATCCGGAAACACACGGTTGACCAGCCCGTACTCCCTTAGCTCCTGTGCCGGGATCTGGCCACCGGTCAGTATCCACTCCATGGCCTTGCGTCGCGGCGCAGCCCTCGGCAGCACGACACACGCCAGGGGAGGAAACAGGCCCAGCCTGACCTCCGGAACACCGAAGCGCGCAGACTCGGAGGCCACCACCAGGTTGCAGCCGAGGGCCAGCTCAAAACCACCGCCCAGGGCCAGCCCGTCCACCGCCGCCACGGCGACAACATCGAGCAGGCGTATGGTTTCGAAGATGCGGTGGAACACCTGCATCACGCGGGCGACCTTCTCGCGGGTAAGCTCGGCAATATCCACGCCCACGCTGAACGCCGGCCCGCTGCCCCGAACGACCAACAGCTTGAGCTCGGGATGGTCCCGCAGCCCGAGCAGCGCAGCGTTGATCTGCTCGATCATCTCGAGGTTCATCACGTTGAGCGGCGGGCGGTTGAGCGTCAGCGTAGCGATGCTGGCCTCGTACCTGACTTTGACGAACTCGTTGGTCACTCCACCCCCCCAAAGCGAACCCGTAGAATGGTAGGACCGCCCGCTCAAACTAGCTAACGACCCACGAGTCTCAAGGCCGGTGCGGTGTCAGTAGAGGGTGAGCCCTCCGTCAACAAAGATAACCTGCCCGGTGATATGCCGAGCGTCGTCGGAACAGAGAAACACCACGACGTGGGCGACGTCCTCGGGCTCCGCTATGCGGCCCAGGACCGATCCCTTCTCGGCGTCGGTGAGAACCTCCGGCGGCAGCTTTCCAATGAGCTCGGTGCGGACGAAGCCTGGGGCGACCGCATTCACATTCACGTTGTACGGGCCAAGCTCGACAGCAGCGGATTTCGTCAGACCCACGACCGCAGCCTTGCTCGCTGCATAATTCGCCACGCCGAAGCCGGGGCGGTAGGCCTGGTGGGACGCGATACTCACGATCTTGCCGTAGCGCTGCTGCCGGAAGCGGGGCGCAACGACATGGATGCAGTTGAAGCATCCGGTGAGGTTCGTGTCCACCACTTCCCGCCAGGCCTCCTCGGACAACCGCCACAGCGCCCCATCGTGGGCAATCCCGGCGTTGTTCACCAGGTAGTGAACTTCGCCACCAAGCTCGGCGGTAGCCTGGCCCACGAACTGTTCCACCGCCTTCCGATCCCGAACATCACAGCGGGCGCTATACACCTCGACGCCAAACCCTCGGAGCGTCGTCTCGGTAAGCAGGGCCTGCGCAGCGATATCCCGGTCTGCCAGCTCGAAGTAGTTGAAGGCAACGTTGACACCTCGGCGGGCAAACTCGATGCCGATGGCCCGACCCAGGCCGGTGGCCCCGCCCGTCACGATCGCCGTGCTGCCACGCATCTCCCGGCGTTCGACGCGCTGAGCCTCGGGTTGCTCCACGACAGCCGAGCCAGAGGGCCTCCCCCGCCGCGAACTGAACTCAGCCGGATCAGGTGGCTCGTAGGGAATCGGACGGCTCACGAGTTCGGATGGGTTCGAACGTACGTCTGGCAGGGGATTTGAGCAATGTTTTGGGAGGGCGCACCTAGGGCGGTGTATTGCCGGACGCGGCACGCGTTGCGGAGATCGCTCCTTCCCCTTCCGCCCGCCCAGCTCTCCGCTCCAGCACCTGCTTCACCGCCGCCGCCGCCTCAAAGATGAGCCACAGCTCGAGGACGAAGATGACACCACCCACCCCAAGGAGCAGCACCTGGTTGTCGGTGAAGTACCACACCAGGTTGAGGATCATGGCCCAGGTGGTCATGAATATCAGGAATGCCATGGGGACAAAGGTCACCCAGATGCGCCGCCTGAGACTCACGAGAAACAGGGTCACGACTAGGAGGCTGAGCGCCCCCGTTAGTTGGTTCGTGGTTCCGAACAGCGGCCAGAGCCGCATGCCCCCGGCACCCCGATCCACCCCCAGCGCCAGCAGCGCACAGCTCGCCACCGCTACGAACGTGGCCATCCAGCGGTTCTGCGCCAGTTTCACGCGATACTGAGCCCCCAGCTCGGAAATGATGTAGCGCTGGAGCCGCACCCCGGTATCCATGGTGGTCGCGGCGAACGAGATCACTACCACCGCGGCAAAGATCACCGCCACCTCTTGGGGAATACCGATTCCCTGGGCCAGCCGCCCCACACCATTGACGAACGCGGCCGTAGCGCCACTCGATGCCCGTGCCCAGCTGCCGTAGTGCTCGTGCCATCCATCGACGCCCACCACCAGCGCAAAGCCGGCCGTCGTTGCCAGGATGGAGGTCAGGGCCAAGGTGCCCTCGCCGATCATCCCGCCGTAACCGACATACCGGGCATCGGTCTCCTTGTTGAGTTGTTTCGCCGAAGTCCCTGAGGCCACGAGCCCGTGGAAGCCACTGATCGCGCCGCACGCAATGGTGATGAACAACAGCGGGAACCAGTTCGGCGCATCGGCGGGCAGCTCGCGGTTGATGGCCGGCGCAATGACCTCCGGATTCACCACGATGACGCCCAAGAAGATGATCCCGAGGGCTACGAACAGTTGGTGGCTGTTGACGTAGTCGCGAGGTTGGAGGAGGACCCAGACCGGCAACACGCTGGCGAAGAACGCGTAGACGAACAGAATGATCACCCAGCCGGCGCGAACCCCGTCCGTGCGCGCCGCCTCCTGTGCCGCCACCGCGTCACCCTGGGCGTCAGCGAGCTGCGCCGCCGTCGGCCCGAACCCGAGGAAGTCTGGTAGCGAGAACTCGGCATACTGGCCGAGCCAGATCAGCACGTACAGAATGGCCAGAGCGCCGAGCGACGGCCACAGAATCCTGGTGCCGGTCCGGTAGATGAGGAGTCCCACCACGACCGCCACAACGAGGCTGCCCCACACGGGTAGCACGGCTCCATGGTTTGCGATGAACAGATTGGCAATCACCACCGCGAACACCGCGTTCACCAGGAGCAGCAGGAAGAAGATGATCAGCAGAAACAGGACCCTTGCACGTCCGCCCACGATCCGTTCCGCCAACGTGCCAATGGAATGTCCCTTGTGTCGCTGGGATATCCACAGCGTACCGAAGTCGTGGACCGCGCCGGCGAACACCGTGCCGAGCACCACCCACAGAAACGCCGGGAGCCAGCCCCAGATCACCGCGATCGCCGGACCCACGATCGGCGCCGCTCCCGCCACCGAAGTGAAGTGGTGCCCAAACAGGACGTGTCGATTGGTCGGCACGTAGTCCACGCCGTCTTGGAACTCGTGCGCCGGCGTCACATGGTCCGGGTCGAGCCGATAGATGTGTCGAGCGATGTAGCGCGAGTAAACCAGGTACCCGGTCAAGAACGCGGAGAGACCGACCACGAGGAGTGCGATGCCGCTCAAAGGGGACCTCCCAGGATGGTCACAGCTGGATTCGGCTCCAGGTGCCAGGTGTGAGGAAAACAACTCGCTCACTCGGCGAACACAATACCCCACACCCGAGGCCCGAGAGCCGTAACGCTACGGATGCATCCGCTCGCCAGGAGGCAGCTCGGCGATCACCCGCCGCAGTCCCGAGAATCCGTGAACATCGGTGTCGAATTGGGGGACCCGATACACCGGATACCGGCGATACGTCTCGTGAAGCTGCGCGAGGAGGTCAGCCTCCCGCTCCCGCCGACGGGCAAGGAACGCCCCTTCCGCTCCGTCCGGCAGCACCCGGTTCACCACAATTGCCCCCACCGGCACGTCGTACTTGGCCAACGCCGCCACCGCCTTCTCGGTCTCAAGCAACGGTAGGCGTTCCGGGATCGCCACGAACACGAAAGCAGTACGTGCGTCGTCAGTGATCCGCTCCCGAGCGCGCAGGAATCGTGCCTTCCGCTGCTCCAGCGCCACGAGGACTGGATCAGGCTCGGCCGACTCATCGCCTGCCGCGGCTCCAGCCACGGTGCGCCACATCCGCCCGAGCACGTTGACCTTTTTCCGCCGACTGATGAGGCCGCCCATCCATGCCGTCATGAGCTCGGGTAGCGAGAGCAGACGGAGCGTCTGCCCCAGGGGTGCCGTGTCGAACAGAATCCGATCGTAACGACTGCCGGCATCTTCCATGATCTTGGTGAACCGCTCGAACAACGCCGCCTCCTCTGCGCCGGGCGTCACCCTCGCGATGTCGATCTGGCGCTCCACCTCCGCCACCAGACGTGGCGGCGTGGTATCGGCAATGCGTTGCTTCACCTCGGAGATGTAGCGGTCGGCTTCTCTCGCTGGATCGATTTCCATAGCCCAGAGCTTGGCCATGATCTGGCGCGGTTCCGGACCGACCTCGGTCTCGAGGATGTCGGCGGTGGAATGTGCAGGGTCCGTGGAGACCAGTAGTGTGCGGTGTCCCCGTTCCGCCGCGAGCAGCGCGAAGGCCGAAGCGAGCGTCGTCTTGCCGACGCCGCCCTTCCCTCCGAAGAAGAGCATCTCTCGAGCGAGCAGAGGACGGTCACCCATCTGGCAGTGAGCGGCAGGAGGCAGCAGTGGGCAGCGGGGCCATGCCGGGATCAAGGCCCGGGCTGGATCTCAACAGCATCGGAACCCGCCCTCCGGCGCCTGGGGCATCCCCATGCGCATGTGCCATTGGTGGAATTGTTCGATCAGGTCGGGATAGAGCTCCAGCGTATAGAAGGCAACGGGATTCGGTGCCCCCAGCAGATCGGAAAACCCGACGAGGAGAAACAGGTCCCGCTCCTTGAGGTACTCCCGGTGAATCTGGGCACGGTAGGGAGCAATGTAGACGCCTTCGTAGATCTCCCGTGCGGCCCGGAGCCGGCGGCGCACAGCGGACCAGAGAAGCGCCAGAATACTACCCTCTCGCCTCGGTTGGGACATCATCCTCTGCTCTGGCTCCCATCATTCAACGCGGAAAACTGACATACATCGCCCGGATCCCCGTAGCGCCGCTAATCCGTTTCCGGCCGAAGCCCGGGCCCGGCGAAGAGACCCGCCTTGAAAGACCCACAACGACGCGGGGTCTTGCAACACACCACGTGCCGCACCATTCCCGCCATTCAGGGCGCGATCGCTTCACGCCCTAGCCCTACCCCGCCAACCACCGGCGGAGCCGACCAGAAACAGGGCCAGGACCAGTCCCCCGCTGATGGCGAGTGCCAGGGGCGCCCCAGCACCCACGTAGACCGCGCCAAACATCAGTGACCCCGGGAGTGCCGCCATCCCGACGCTCGCATGATACAGGCCGAAATGGCGGCCGCGCCGCGCAACCCGCGCCGACGCAGCGATGAACGCCCGCTCTGGCGATTCCGTAGTGGCCGCCACCAGACCGAAAGCGAGAAACCACAAAGCACCGGTCGCTCCCGTCTCGGCCGTTGCCAGGCCGAAACACACTGCGGCATAGAGCAGCCACCCCACCAACATCGTCGGGCGGGGGCCCAAATGATCGCTGAGCCAGCCTCCCGGGTAACTCGCTGCCGAGCGCACCAGGTGAAGCGCCGCCCACAAGACCGGCACCGCCGCGATCGCCACGCCCAGGTCCTGGAGCCTGAGGAGAAATAGGGTTTCCGGAAATCGGGCGAACGCGAAGGCAACGATGAGACCGAAGAGGAGCGTGGACGGTTGGGCAGTCAAGCGGTCCGGCGGTCTCCGCCCTTCGTCACGTTCGCCTGGTGCAACACCGGCTTCCCGTTTCCCCCTTCCTGCCGCCCGGACTCTCCCCATGGCCCAGGCCACCACGCCAACGGCAAGCAGCCCGGGCACGACGCTCCAAACGATTACCTCCGCCGGCGTGGACCCCGCCACCGCGATTAGTACCCAGGCCACCACCGGGCCGACGACGGCGCCAGCATGATCCATCGCCCGATGAAACCCGAATGCCCGTCCACGCATGGTTCCCGGGCTCGCGTCGGCAATCACCGCGTCCCGTGGCGGATTCCGCACTCCTTTGCCCAGCCGATCGGCCGCCCGAAGGGCGATCACCTGCCAGGCTGAGCCGACGACGCCCATCACAGGACGCACAGCCGCCGCCACCGCGTAGCCTCCGACTACCAGAGGACCTCGCCAACGGAGTCGCTCGGCGAGCCATCCAGAAGCGAGCTTCACCGTGGCTGCCATAGCATCGGCGATCCCATCGAGGGCACCTAGGGTCAACGCCGTGCCGCCGAGTCGCACCGTCATGAGCGCCGGCAACAGCGGGTAGACCATCTCGCTCGCGAGATCGTTGAAGAAGGAAACGGCGCCGAGTTGCTTGACGATGCGGGGAAGGGGCTGACGAGACCTCACACCCTTACTCGTCCAAGCCGATGCCCCACCGGATGAGACTGATGGGGAGCCCGCCATAGCTGAGCACCGTGTCGTGGAACCGGCGCAGCGAATAGTCGGTGCCCTGAGCGGTGCAATACGCTTGCCGCAGCGCGGTTAGCTCGCGGCGGCCAACCGCGTAGCTCAGCTGGTAGGCCGGCTCGGCACAATAGCGTCGCACCTCCGCCTCGGCATTCGAGCGGTCGAAATGCACCCGGTCGACGAGGAAATCGACTGCCTCCTCGTACGTCATTCCCCGGGTGTGCAACCCCACGTCCAGCACCACGCGGGCCGCCCGCCACAGTAGCGCGACCTTCTGAAACAGTCGCTCTTCCGGCGTCGCGTAGAACCCCTCCTCAGCCATCATCTCTTCGCAGTAGAGCGCCCACCCCTCGATGGTGAGGGGTGTGGCGACCACCTTGCGTACCGTCCTCGGCTGCGCTTGGGCGCTGAGAAACTGGAGGTGGTGACCGGGATAGCCCTCGTGCAGCGCCGTGGAGGGCAAATCGTACGCGCAGTGGTCTCTGAGCATGCGCTCTTCCACATCCGGGGCGCTGCCAGCGTCGGGCGGGGTGACGTAGAACCATCCCGTGCGGTCGTCGGAGAACGCACCAGGCGGGTGGTAGGCGGCAAACGGGATGAGCGGGCGCAGGAAGAGAGGCGTACCGACGACGCGGAGTGGTCCAGGCGGGATAGACACGAGCCCCCGCTCCTCCACAAAGCGCCTCGCTCGCTCCATGTGCCCTTCGTACGCGGCCACGAGCTCCGCACCAGATGGATGATCAGCCCGCAACCGCTCGGTCAGCTCCACCCACGACAACGTCGGGTCGATCTCACCGGCGATGGCAGCCAAGTCCGCTGCCACATGCTCCAGCAGCGCCAGCCCATAGCGCCACAGCTCCGGTGCCGTGTTGCGCAGGGCGTGCTGGTAGTGGAGACGGAAATTGAACGCCTGCTCCCCAATGGCGAAGCCATCGTTGGACTCATCCAGCAGCTCGTCCCGCAAGTACGACCCGAACGCTTCGAGGGCCGTTGCCGCTTCGTCGCACGCAGCCTCAAAGCCGCCGTCGTCACTCGGAACCAGCTCCCGCGCCACCTGGTCGATGACCGCTCCCCCCCGTTCCGCCATCTGCACCGCCGTCTCCACGAACACCCACGGGCAGTCCCGAAGCGTGCCTTTCGCCGTCTCGAGATACTCCGGTGTCGCCCGCACTCGCGCCGCCGCCGTACGCGCCCGGTGCTCGTGGGACCGGTCATGCGATGCGAGAATCAGGTAGAGCCCCTCGAGAAGGTGAGCGACCCAGAACACGGGGTTGCGGACGTGTGGCTGTTCACGCTCGAACCGGTGAATGCGAAGGCGGACATCACCCAGTAGAGCGGTCCGGTCGATCTCGTCCTGGAGCATCTCCGCTGAGCACTCCTCCAGCGATCCGCTCAGCGACTTGAGCGCCGCCAGATAGCGCCGCACATCATCAGTCCCATGCGTCCCCAGTCGGTGGTCGTACTCAGCAACGCCGGCAGCAGTGGCCGCCACCGGGTCCATAGTCCACCAGAGATCCAGGTAGGATTCGACGAGGTCGGAAAGGATCGGAGTCGGGCTCACATCAGACCAGACCAGTGCTTCGACGGAAGTGTGCGGGATGCGGGAAGTGCCGTCAAGGCACGGGACCAGCTGCCAATCATCTATCCGTTACAGCACCTCATCCAGCCAATCGGAGACATACTTTGCAACCTGCTCCCACCCCGGCTCGCCGACGACCCAGTGGGCATGCCCTGCGAACTCCTTGTACGTAGATACCCTGTCGTACTTCTCAGCGACCTTGCGAGTCACTGAAGCGGGAGTAATCCTGTCTTCGACACCACCAACGACGAGAACGGGACAGGTCACTTTCCGCTCATCGACCTTGGCTGCTCCCCTGCCATCGAGCAGCCAGAATCCGATCTCGGAACCTGCCCTCCCAGATTCGTACACGAACCGGTCGAACACCTCTCGTCGCTCTCCAACCGGCAGCAGATGCAACATCCCGTATACCGCCTCGTCGAATGTTGGCCGAGCCGGCTTTCTCCAGAAGCCCCACGTCGTCAACGAACTCCAGGAACTCCTGATCACCGAAGGTCGGAGAGCAACGATGCCGTAGGGTGGCGCGGGTGTCAGCAACACCAGCGCCTTGCCGTATCCACGGCTCCCGAGGATTTGGGCGAGCAGACCACCCATGGAGTGGCCCATGATGATGGGAGGTCCGTCGAGCTGGCGGATCTCCTCTTCCAGGTCCTGGGCGTAGTCCAGGAGGCTAGTAGTGCCCAGCCGAGGATCGGGAGCGTCAGTCGGGTCGGCGTCATGAAACCGCAGCGTCGGCGCATGACAGCGATAGCCCTTGCTCTCGAAGAACCTCTTGTACTTGCCCCAGTACCACGCACCACCCCACATGCCGTGGATCATTACAATCGTTTCGGCCGCGCCGCGGTCCGTCACGTCGCGACGCCCGACAGTTCCGCCATCGTATCCCAGAACATCTTCTCATAGCCCTGGAACAGCCGTGCGGCACGGCGCATCCGTTGCGGAGCCACCCCCTGATCCAAGCCTTCCTGAATGATCTCGAGCGCCGTCTCCTCGAAGGGAGGCATGGTGGCGAAGGCGTCCAGGAAGACGGTGTCCTCGCTGCCAAACCCGTACTGCTCCTGCAGAGCACGGCTCATCCGTCCGCAGTTGAATCCCCACGCCTCGAAGTTCACCAGGATGCCGCACACGAACTCCGCAGCCGAAGCATAGAAGGCCTGCCAGGCCATGAACGCGGCGTAGGCGAATCCCTCTGGTGCCACCTCGTAGGTCGCCAGATCCTCCTCGGTCAAGTTCAGCTTTCGCCCCATCGCGAGAATCCCTTGCAGGCCGGCCAGCTCCCCCTGCAGGACCCCAGCGAAGAAATCCCGTGCCCTCGTGTGACCGAACCGATGGACCAGCATCGCGATCGAGCGCAGGTCGCTCGTCACGATGTGGTACTGATGACCCACGAACGTGGTGATCGCCTCCGGGGGGATCGATCCCGTCGCCAGGGCATCGGGGTACGGATGGCTCCGAATCGCCTCGTCTACGGACGCAAGGTCCCGGCGGACGTCGGTCACCAGTTGGGATGCTTTCATACGACCTCAGCTCTCGGTAAACCTGGAGATTTCAAGCCCCGCTGCCCGGTCATGGCAGCTTCCCATAGTAGACCGGTGTGTCATACTCGAACCGCACCACGCCTCCTCGCTGGTGTGTCACAAACAGCTCTCGAAGCGCCGCCAACAACTGCCCGCGTTGCGGGTGATCAGCAGCGTGAGCGTACGAACTGGATAGGAGCCGCCCCTGCAATCCTGCCAGGTCGAATTCCTGCCAGTTCTCAAAGGTGCGAACCCCGTAGCCGCCGGCACCAAAGAACGAACGGAGGCTCGCCACGTTTGCGTACCGGCTGCTCACTTCCTCGTAACCCGGACACCAGCGACGCAAGAATTGCTCGTAGGCCTGCAGGAACTCCGTGCCGTCGGTCCGACGACTATTCCAGATTAGCACGGCCCACGCGCCGTGCTTCAGGATGCGGCGGAACTCCGCCTGCGCTGCCTCGACCTCGAACCAGTGGAACGCCTGACCTACCACGACGAAGTCTATGGAATGTGCCGGTAGGTCCGTTCCCTCGGCCCTTCCGGCGACACTGCAGAATCGGTCGTACCCACGGAGTAGCGATTCCGCCGCCTGCCGCATGGCGGGGTTCGGCTCGACCCCGTACACCAGATTGCCATTGTCGAGGAAGAGTCGCGACAGAATACCGGTGCCCGATCCGATGTCCGCAACCACAGCCGCCGGCGCGAGATCCAGCTCGTCCCGCAGGAACTCGAGCACGTCCTTGGGATATGTCGGCCGGCACCTGACATAGTCCTGCACCCGATCGCTAAACCGCGCCGTCGGATCCAGCTGGTTGGGGTCAGTCACATCGCCGGTCCTGATCGACTCCTTGCCGCAGCAGGGTGGGACGCGCTCAGTCGGTCGGCGCCCCGCTCACCAGACCCTCGAGCGGCAGTGTCTCGGCTCCGTTCTCGGTGCAGACCGCGTACTCCGTTTCCCCCGCCGCGTACATCGCGACGCCGGCGTACTCACCTTTGGCGTTCAGCGCGAAGAAGCGAACGTTGAACGCCGGCAGGCCACGGCTGTTGAGCAGCCGCTGCTCTACGGTGTTGGCCTTGATCCGCTCGAGAGCCTTCATCCCCGCATCCTTGGGATGCATGCCGCGGCGAAGCTGCTCAACGATGAGGAAGCAGGACAGGTTGAAGAGGTTGGCCTCTCCCCTCCCCGTGGATCCGGCGGCCCCCACATCGCCGTCCACGTAGAGGCCCGCGCCCAAGATCGGGGAGTCCCCAGTCCGGCCCGGGATCTTCCACGAGAGACCGCTGGTAGTGGTCACCCCACAGATCTCCCCGTTGGGACTTATCCCGTTACAGCTCACGGTACCCCAGAAGTGACTCTCCTCGATGAGCCCCTCCCGCACCATTTCCAGACCCACTTCGTATCCGCGGCGGACGCGCTTCTCCGGATCGAGGTAGTGACTGGGATCGACCCGGCGCTTCCATTCGAGCCACAGCTTCCGAGACCGCTCCGTGTTTAGATCACTCTCGACGGTGAAGCCCATGCTCCGAGCAAAGTCCTGAGCGCCTTTCCCCACCAGCAAGTGGTGATCGGTGTACTCCATCACCGCCTTGGCAACCAGCGACGGGGTGCGCACCCCTTCCAGGGCGGCGACGCCACCGGCCCACTTCTTGGGCCCGTGCATGCAGCAGGCATCCAGCTGCACCACCCCCTCGGCGTTGGGTAACCCACCGTAGCCCACACCGGCCTCTTCCGGGTCGAGCTCGGGGATGTTGACGCCGGCAACGACCGCATCCAAGACGTCGGCACCCTGGGTGATCATGTCGTACGCCTTCTCCACGCCGCTCACTGGACCGCCATTCTTGTATTTGATCCCGCTGAGATCGGAGATCACGACCGGCTTGATGCTCTGGGGCGTCATCACCACTGGCGCATCACCGTGAAGCGATCGCGGAGCGACAGTGGCGGCGGCCGCTGCTGCCGTGGCGGTCCGGACGAACGTGCGGCGGTCCATCGTGCTGGTCATCTGCGCACCCTCCTGTTCCTGCCCGATACCCGGCATATGGGGCAGGACATCAGCTCAACACCAGGCCCCCGGAGACTACGACTGACCGAATTTCACCATGGTCATGGCCGGGAACACGTCAATCAGAGCGTGCATCACGATGCATGCGAGAAGATTGCCCCTGGCCTTCACATAGACTGCGCCGAGGATCAACCCGCCGACGCCGCCCTCGAACAGCGCGATCCTGAACGCCGCCTCCAGGTTGCCGTACGACGGCCATTGAGGCTTCAAGTAGGCATACGGTACATGGTACAGGCCAAACAGCACCGCCGTCACTACCACGGCCCAGACGTTGGACTTGATCCATCGGGCCAGCCGGGTTTGCAGGATCCCCCGAAAGAAAAACTCTTCCGTAAACCCTGCGGTGAGGAGCAACAGTACGGTAGCGAGCGGGAAGAGGTACAGTACCTTCCCCGACTCGATGATCCGCCAAACCTCCTGCCTGCGCTCGGAGAACAGCATCGGCAGCGCGCTCAGCACCAGCCCCAGTGGGATGGCCCAGATCAGGCCACTCCTCAGGTTCCTGCGGCGGAGGCCCACGGCGCGAAGCGTGTCCGCGGGGAACGACGTCGGCCCCGACAGCCTCCGGAGCGCATGGAGCAGCACGAAAGGCAGGAGGACGAGTGTGATCCAGTGCGCGATGTCGGATTCCGCGTAGCGGAACTGGTAGGTCATGTAGACGGCGAAGTACGCCAACACCGCCATGGCTTCCCGCCCCGCGTGGTTGCGCGAAGGCTGAGCGTCGGGGAGTCTCAAGGCTTTGCGGTCTCGCTCCGAAGTGCCCCGGCGGTGATCTCAAAGTGCGACGCGTGCCACGTCGCGCGACCTTGCCGCAAGAGAATGACCTGCGGAGACGCGTGTTGAACGCCCAAGCGCTCGGCGATCTCGCCCGACAGGTCCCGCTGCCCAACGACGTCAATCAGGTAGACCGAGATCGCTGGGGCTCCCTTGGCGAAGCGCTCGACCTGACGCATGGACCACGCGCTGATCCAGCATCCCGGGCTGTGCTTATACAACAGCACGAGCTCGCCGCCCAACAACTCGTCGAGCTCGGTAACGTCCTTCAGTTGCTTGATCCCCATACCTCTCCCACCCTCCCCATGCTGCGTATGTCACCTGAGTAAGCCAGCTTCGACCGGGTCGAGCCGCTCGTAGACCCCACCCAGCCACCAAACGAGCAGCGCGACCTCCCCACAGAGGGCCAGCCACGTGAACGAAGCCATCGGGACTCCGGCCCACACTCCCAGTACCGGCGCCATTGCGCCTCCGACGACGGCCCCGATGAGCAGCGGACCGATCATGGCGACGACCAGCAGGAATACCGTTCCGAGGATCGTGAGAATGTTCTGCCCCATGTGCTCAATGCCCCCCGGAGCGTCGGCGCCGATCTTTAACCACCCTGGAAACATCAGCGCCAACGCATTCTGAATGGCGATCCCCAATGCATTGATCGCAGGCAGCACCACCACGGCCATGGCGCCAATGGCTAGAATCCCGGGAAGCTGCGTCGCAGGGATGGAGGTGAACGGCAACAGGAGCAGCGTGACCGCAAGGCATCCAAACTGCACCACGGTCAACGTGATCGTGGTTGCCGCGAGCTCTGCGGCGACAAGGGAATGGCTGCTCAGGGGGTAGGTGCGGAGCAACTCCACCTTCTCCAGATCCCGCCGCAGGTCGTGGCGAAAGCCCAGCGGTCCGAACATGGTGACCATGCCCGCCACGATGACACCCATCAGTGCCATCGCGTCCACACCACTTCTCCATGAACCGGCGGACAAGACCACCACCGCGAAAACGGCACCGATCCCAACTAGCAGGATGACGAGTGTCAGCGGCCGGAGCTGGCCCACAAACGCCAACATGTTCTTCCAGACGATGGCGCGTGCGGGCGGCCCGGTGGGCCGCAGCTTGAACCTCAAGAGCTGCCCCCTCCGAGTCCTAGATTGGGCCAGCGAGAACGCCTTCCCCGCCCGAATAGCCGCTATGCGCTCAGCCCGCTTCACCCCTGCCCTGGCGGCACCCTCCTCGAACGCCGCCTCGGTTCGGATGACCCACACATAGTGCAGGGCGAGCACCACTATTGCCCCGGGCATCGCCCGAAGCCACGATGAGAGATCGGCTGCAAACACCGGAGCAACCACCAACTGAAACGGCAGCAGCGCGATCCGGGGAACCGGTCGGTCCAGCACACTTGTCAATCGCCTCAGCGCGTCAGCCACACCTTCGGCAGACCGGATATCGGGAAGACCGGCGGTCACGCTCCACACCAAGCCGATGAACGCCAGGCCGACAATGACAATTGGGATTGCGGTGCGGTAGAATCCGCTGCTGCCCTGTTGTGCGGCGTTGCTGCGGATCAGCGAGGCCACGATCTGGTGAAAATGAAGCGCGCTGAGCATCGCCCAGAACGATACGATGCGTAGATACCACGGAAGGGCGCCCTCCCGCACAATGACAGTCAGGAGCACGGCGCTCATGACAACGGCCAACTGGGACCGTAGCAGCTTGAACTGGATGAGGCTGCGCCGCGTCAGGGGCGCCGGAAACAGGAAGTGCACCTCCGCCGGGCTGAACGCCAAGGCGCTCTCGTAGCCTCCCCGCAGCCACCACCAGGTGGCGAACATCGCAATGACGAACGGCGCAATTCCCTCCAGGGCCGCACGGCCCGCTCGGGGAGCCTCGTCGTCCCCGTTGCCGTTGCCCATGCCGAAGAAGATGTAGCCGAAGTAGGCAAGCCCGACCACCAGCGCGACGGCGTAACGAGGGTTCTTGAGCCGCGCGATCTGACGGGCCACCCGGTTGCGCGCACCGGCGCCGATGAGGAACGCGAATAGGCGAACGCTGTTCACGGTGCCGGCTCGGTGAGGGCGAGGAACACGTCTTCCAAGCCCCGGCCTTCCAGCTCCGGTCGGTGCGCGATGATCTCCTCAATGGAACCGACGGCTACCCGGCGACCGCGCTGAATGACGAGGATCCGCGTACACAGCTCCTCCACCATGTGCAACAGGTGCGAGCTGAGAATGACGGCAGCCCCTTCCCGTGCCCGTGTCAGGATGGTCTGCTTCATCCGCCGAATCGCCGCGGGATCCAGACCGATGAGCGGCTCGTCCAGCAAGAGCACCCGTGGCTGGTGCAGCAGCCCACAGGCGATGGCGAGCTTCTGCTTCATGCCGCGAGACAGCTCGTCGGGGAGCACGCTGCGCTTCTCCCGGAGCTCCAACTCGTCCAGCAGTTGCTCGATTCGTTGCGCCGCTCCCTCGACACCGTAGACCCGGGCGACGAACTGGAGATGCTCGTCCACCGTGAGATAGTCGAACAGGTGCGGCTCGTCGGGAATGAAAGCCAGCGTGGCCTTGGCTGACAGAGGCTCCGTCTCCAGGTCGTACCCGGCGATGCGGATTGTCCCCTTGGTTGGCCGGATGATCCCCACCAGGCTCCGCAGGGTCGTCGTCTTCCCGGCGCCGTTCGGCCCCACCAGGCCGAGCACCTCACCGGCGCTGACTGTGAAGGAGAGGTCAGTGACGGCGGCGAGGTCCCCATAGTACTTCGTGAGCGATTCGACCTCGATCATGCTGCCGACAGGACGCTGCTCAGGACTCGCCGCCGTCACCCCGCTCGGCCTGGTCACGAGACTTGAGGTAGAGTTCCAGCCGCAGAGCTTCGGACCGGTCGCGGCGCTTGCGGTGTTCAACCACGCGACGGCCCTGATGGATCGAGGAGGCGAATACCAAGAGCAGGGTTGGGATCACGACCCACCATCCAGCACCTGTCCTGGACAGGCCGAGTCCCGAGCCTAGCACTACCAGAACGCCGACCACGAGCTCGGCGACGGCCAGTCGCGACAGCCCCAGCGTGGAGCGCACACGCTGTCGCAGTTTCAAGCCGCCGGATATGGCAGCGAGCAGCCCGACCAGGAGCAATAGGAGTCCCATCTAGGGCGCCTCGGCGATCTCGTCCTTTGCGACCACCATGTTGTGAACATTGAAATCTCGCACTTCCGCATCGTCGCCCACCAGGGAATGTCTCACCGTTGCGTCCGCCACCACAGCGTTCTCGCCAATTATCGCATCACGCACCGTGCTCCGCTGGACCACGGCGCCCCGGTCGATGGACACATTGGGACCCAGGGTCACTCCGTCGAGAGCAACGCCATCGGCCACGTACACGGGGTCGACAATGGTGACGTTCCCTTGGGCGCTGGGTCGCCGACGCCTGCCGTGCTCCAGCAAGTGGAGATTGGTGGACAGCACGGTCTCGACCTTCCCACAATCGTACCAGCCGCTGACCTCAGCGGTCAGCAGTCTCTTGCCGTGGTCGATCATGTCCTGGAACGCGTCGGTGAGAAACCACTCGCCCTTGAGCCGCGGGCCCTCCAGGGTCCGCTCGATGCCCTGGTAGAGCGCTTCCCAATCTCGGACGTAGTAGAGCCCAATGTTGGCGAGATTCGAGACCGGTTCGGAGGGCTTCTCTACAATGCGCTCCATGTAGCCGTCCCGATCGGTAACCACGACCCCGAACCGCTGGTAGTCTTCAACCTCCTTGACCCAGATGACGCCGTCCGCGTCCACCTGGTTCACCAGTGAGACATCCGCCTCGAAAAGGGTATCTACGAAGACGATCAACACCGGGCCATCCACGAAGGGCCGCGCGAGGTTCACCGCACCCGCCGTCCCGTCCTGTACTTCCTGCTCGACGAAGCGCGCCGGAAAGTCATACGTCGCCCGCACGTACTCTTCGATCTGCTGCTTGAGGTGTCCCGTAATGAAGATCAGCTCCTCCACTTCGAGACCCGCCAGGGTATCCATCACGTAGTCGAGCACGGGACGACCCGCCACACGGATGAGCGGCTTGGGAACGTGCTTGGTGATCGGCAGGAGCCTGGTCCCTTTCCCCGCGACCGGCAGAATGACTTTCATCTAGCCCTCAACGTATTCCCCCGTCCGTAGGGGCGCAGCGTGTTGCGCCCCTACACCCTCCCGTAACGGTCCTCCAGCCGCACCACGTCATCGAGCTCCGGCGTGGAGACTTCCATGAGATCAGTCGCCGCCACCGCCTCCATCTGATGGACGGTGCCGGGAGTGACGTGGTAGCTGTCTCCCTCACGCATCGGCAGTTCGGTAAGCTCCTCACCAACCTTCACGCGAAGGATGATCTGGCCGCTCAGCACGTAGAAGGTCTCGTCCTTCTTCTCGTGATATTGCAGGCTCAAGAGGTGGCCGGGCTCGATGTGCAGGATCTTCCCCACGTAACGATCCGTCTTCGCCCAGATCAGCTCGTAGCCCCAGGGCTTCTCTACGCGGTACGGTGTCTCCACAGACCGCTCCCGTCTCAGGTGAAATGGAGTTTCAGCGACGCTGGTGTCGTCACGCAGGCCCGGACGCACACACCACATCCAACGCACCCTTCGGCGCGGATTACGGGCTTCCCGCCATCATCGACGCTCAAGGCTTTCTCGCCCACCGGGCACACTCGCGAGCACACATCACAGTCGACCTCCTGGAACGCGATGCACCGTTCCGGCACCAGCTCCAAAGACGCCAGGCGATAGCCTTCCCACAACCGCTCGGGTAGCTCCAGCGCTTCCGTGGGACAGACCTTGGCACACGGCATGTCAGGACACACGGTGCACGGCTGGAGCTCAGGGTCGATCATGGGTGTACCGGCGGCGAGGCCCGCCTCCGGGGGCGCCCTGACTATCGCGCCAACCGGACACACGTCGAAGCAATCGCCACACCGGGTGCAGGCTGCCAGGAAGGCGACCTCCTCGATGGCACCTGGTGGGCGAAACATCCGCTGCGGGACGACGCGGCGCTCGGTCCGCCGCACCATCTCCTCCATCAGGCGTCCGACCGTCTCCCGTAAGAACTTCCGGCGGTCGCCTTCAGCGCCGACTAGAAAATCGGTTCCAGACTGATCAGCCATCGGAACTCAAAGGTGTCGGTTCCTTGCCGAGTATTGTGGGCGAACAGAGACCGAGCCACCACCAGAGGAACCTCCACTCGCAACGGAAAGCTCAGGTCACCCAGCCGCCAGCGAAATCGTACACCAACACCGGCGTCAAACAGCGGCGTCAGGAAGTCGCCGCCAGCCGACGGCACCGCCAGTGAGTCGGCCAGCGCCCCATCGCCGAAGACCACCACCGATGCGGACCGCAGGAGCCCTGACGAGCGGCGCACCACCATCCGCTCCAACTCCAAGTTCAACGCACCGAGCCAGCGCCCACCCAGGCCGGGGGCGTAGCCCCGCAGGTTTCCCTGGCCCGGAGCGTGATAGAAGATCTCCGGCCGCACTAAGGCTGCTCCCAAGGAGCGAATCATGGGATTCCCGAACCGCTGGTACGGATCGGCACCGCTCACCTGAATGGCTCGCTGCCTGAAGGGCGGGTTCTCCGCCACGTAGCCGCCGGCGAACAGCCGGGCGCCAAACACCCAGGCACCACCGCTCAAGGACCGGCGGACGGCGATGCTAGCGGTAACTCGCCCAAAGGGCTCGACATCGTACTGCCGATCGAGTCGCACGCCCACATCCCGCGCCGCGTAGGCGATCCCGCCCCCGATGTCCAGCCGGAGCTTCCAGTCGGTCGCGCCTGACGGTGCGTCCCACTCGACATAGTGGGAGAGCTCGGCCGTGCCGCCGTCGTCCCACAGGGCGGGGTCGACAAACGCCGTATTGCGCGTGGCCATCCACATGGCGCTCACACCGCGGCGCTGTCGGCCCGGGTGGCTCCAGGAACGCCGATGCTCCCACTCCCAGGTGAGGCGCCCACCGGTCCGGCCCTCCATGTACCATGCCTCGAGTGAATGCGAAGTGTGGGGGCGACGGAGCCAAACGAGGTTCTCGAGTTTGGCGTAGGCATCGTACAGCCGGTGGTCACGGAATGTCGTGGGCTCATCCCCCGTGGTGCCGCGGGTCACCCAGAGCATCCCGCGCTCAAACCGACCCAGGTAGTTCCAGCGCCACCGAACGCCCACGGTGAACTCAGCCGCGTCATTGTACCACAGGGTTGGTGCGATGGAGTTGACGGGTCTGTCCCGGCGCGACGGCTCACGCACGAAGGTGTCGAACCGCCAAGCGGCGCCGCGGAAATCGAAGAAACGCCGCTCTCTGTTGTTCAGGTAATTCCAGTCATGGGTCATGAGCCGCGGGTCGAGCATCAGCCGGCCAGGCTTCTCCGCCGTCCGGAACGTCACGACCTCCTGCTCCGGCCGGCCGGAAGCTCGAGCATAGACGACCGCTCCCCGCTCCCCGCTCCCCTGCTCCCCAATCTCCACCGGCATCAGGCCGCTGCCCTTTCGCCTGACTTCTACGCTCGTCTGCCACGTCCCGTCCGCGGACTCCTGCCGCCTGACCTTGCCGATGGCATAGTCGTAGATTGGCGCGCCGTGGAGCCACTGGGAAAAGAACCACTCCAGTTCCATTCCACTCACGTCCTCTGCCACCTCGAGGAGCGCCGTCTCAGTCACGTGCTTGAGCTTCCAGCGCCGGTAGTACTCCCGGAGGATCTGGCGCATGGTCTCATGGCCCACGATGTAGCGCAGCTGGAGGTAGAAGAGCTGAGCTTTGGTGTAGATCATCGCGCCGTAGGTAGAAAAGTCGCGGTAGTCCTCGCTCACCATACTCACCGGTTCGGACCAGCCGTCGAGATCGAGATCCAGAATGAAGCGTTCGATGCCTGGATAGGGATCGAACCCCGAGACATGCTCCTCGAAGTACCATGCCGACTGGAAGCTACTGAATCCCTCGTCGAGGAACCCCTCCTTCCACTCGTTGTTGGCGAGGATACCCATGAGGTAGTTGTGGCCCACCTCGTGCAAGATGAGTCCGAGGCCCGCGCTGCCGTCCATCACCATCATGGGAAACTCAGTGCCGCCACCCTCGATACGATGGACGTTAGTGAGCTGTGGCCAGGGGAAGGGACCGAATAGTCCGTCCAGCCAGCGCAGAGCTTCTTCGGTGCGGCGCACCGCGACGCCGTTACCCCAACTGGCGCTGTCCCGAGGCAGGTACAGCACGCGGACCACCACATCGCCGTACCGCCCCTCTTCGTAGACGTAGTCGGGATTGAGCGACATGGCGAAGTGGTGCACGTCCTCGGCGTAGAAGCGAACGCATTTCCTGCCGGCGGGGAGTTCGACCGCTGCACATCCGGGTCCCGCTCCCCGCTCCCCGCTCCTCTCGCGCTGGGAAGCAGGGAGCCGGGAGCGGTACCATTCGCGTTGGTAGTCGACTTCCACAGTAGGATCAGCTTTCCTCCGTTCCCACCCCGGATCCCCCTCGACGGGCACCCCGGTGGCACCAATGACCTGATCCTCAGGAACGTCGAGGGTGACGTCGAAGGTGCCAAACTCGCCGTAGAACTCGCCGGCCGGATAGAGGGGATGGTCCTGCCAGCCGTAGCGGTCATACACCACGACCCGGGGATACCACTGGGCGAAATCGAACCGCCGGCCGCGGCGGCCCTGGCGTCTCGGCACAGTGCTAGGGCGAGCATCCCATTGCATTTCCACCACCGCACTGTCGCCTGGGGAGAGGGGAGCGGGGAGCGGGAAGCGGACGACGGTGGAATCGGGGGCGTAGGGATACTCCCCCGCGACTGGGTCGCCGTTGACCCGCACGTCGCTTGCGTGATTGAACGCGTAGTCCGGATCCTGGAGGTCGTTGAACCGCCGGCGGCCCTCTATGCTATCCCGATCCGCCCAGCGGGAGCCGGGCCGGAATGCGTTCAGATAGAGGTGGAGGTAGAACTGCCGCAGCGTATCGGGGGAGTGGTTGATGTAGACGATCCGCTCCCGTCCCGAGAGCACGCCGGACGGCTCATCGAGCCGGGCGACGATCTCGTAGTGGACTTGCTGCTGCCAGTAGCCCGTGGTGTCGGCGGCAGCCAGCGCGGCGATGGGAGCTGCAACCGCGAGGCCCATACTGTTGAACGACCAGAGCACCATCCTCACTCCGCTCGCAATGACCGCGAAACCTACACAGTCTGCTCACTTGCTGCGACCGCACCAGAGGGGTAACGTGCGACCATCAAGCGCCCCTGTGCGCGGCAACGCTCATGCACTGCATCCACTGCGGCAACCAGATCCCCGAAGGCGTAGCGCAATGCCCGGCCTGCAACAGCCCGGTGCCTGACTGGCCCGGTGACATTGCCACCACACCCTACACCCCGTCTGGTTCTGAGGGACCCGAAGGCCAGGAAGCAGAACTCCGGGAGCTGGGCGAGCGCCTGCAGGCGGCCCTCGGTTCTAATTACACCGTCGAGCGCTCCATCGGCCACGGTGGGTTCGCCGTAGTGTATCTGGTACGGGATCTCACCCTCAAGCGCGCGCTGGCGGTGAAGGTCCTCTCACCCGACCTGGTGCTCTCCAAGACCGTGATCGAGCGGTTCCGCCGCGAGGCCGAGACGATTGCCCAGCTGTCCCATGCCCACATCGTGCCGGTGCACTTCGTCGGCCAGGAGGAGGATCTCTTCTACCTCGCCATGGCGTTCGTCGAGGGGGAGAGTCTGGCCGACCGGCTGGCGCGGGAGGGTAAGCTCCCGGTGGAAGAGGCGACGCGGATCTTCCGGGAGGTGGCCAGCGCCCTGGATCTCGCCCACCGGCGTGGCGTGATTCACCGGGACATCAAGCCCCACAACGTTCTCCTCGAGAAAGACACGGGACGCGCACTGCTGACGGACTTCGGGATCGCCCGCACCGCCAAGGGCAGCCACCTCACTTCAACGGGAATGGTGGTGGGCACACCGGCCTACATGAGTCCGGAGCAGGTGACGGGCGACAAGGTCGATCACCGCTCGGACATCTACGCATTGGGCGTCGTGGCGTATGAGATGCTGGCGGGCGCGCCGCCCTTCACCGGGACCACGCCGGAGGCACTGCTGTACCGGCGGGTGACCGAGTCGCCACAGCCCATCCAGCAGGTCAACCCTGACGTACCGCCGCCTCTCGCGGAGGTCATCAATGGGTGCGTCGCATCGAACCCGGAGGACCGGATCACCAGCACAGGAGACATCGTCCAGGCCCTCGGCGGCACGACGCCGGTGTCGGGAACACGGTCGATCGCAACCAGAGCTCTGCGACGCCGTCCGATTCCGCGGTCTGTGGTGTGGGCCGCCGCTGTTGTGCTGGTGGTCGGCGTTCTCGGGACCTTGTGGATGCTGCGCCGCACGCCTGCGGGGCCGACGCCTCCAGTTGCGGCGCCCCTGGTCGTGCCCGACGGCATGGTGCTGATACCGGGAGGCGTCTACACCATCGGCCGCGACGACGGGCAGGCGTTCGCGCGGCCGGCTCACGCGGTGACCATCGACTCCCTCGCCATCGAGCGGACGGAGGTCACCGTCGGGGAATACGCCCGGTACGCCGCCGAGACCGGAGCACCGACACCGTGGACAACGATGCCCGACCCCGAGCTTCCGGTTACCCGGGTCACCTGGTTCGAGGCCCGGGACTATTGTGCCCGGCGCTACGAGGGGGGGCGCCTACCCACGGAGCAAGAGTGGGAGGCCGCTGCCCGTGGACCCGCCGAGTTCCGCTTCCCATGGTCGGACACGGATGCCCCGGGCCGACCCAACACCCAGTCCGGGCGGTTGAACCGGCCGACACAGGTCGGCTACAGCCAGAACGCCCTTGGCCTGTTCGATCTCATCGGGAATGTGTGGGAGTGGACCGGCTCTCGCCTGTTACCGTACCCCGGGGGCACCGTGCTGGAGGACGGTGCGCAGTTCTACGTCATTCGGGGTGGCGCCTACAACACGCCGGACTCCCTGGCACAGGCCAGCTATCGCGGCTTTCTGCCTCCCACGCTTGATCGGGGGAACCTCCAGTCCACAGGCTTTCGCTGCGCGGTGTCAGTGTCGCCGGGCGGCTAGAGCGGCCTCCTCGCTCGATACCACGGCTCGTCCGCAACCCGGACACCAAGGGCAGGGTCGACCTCCACCGCGAACCACGCCAACTCGAGCGCCAGCGCCTCGCGCTCAGCATCGGCTAGCGCCAACGCCGCCTCAATCGCCGTTGCCGCCAGACGTGATCGGTCCCCAGCGCCAGCCTGGCGGGACGCTCCCCTCAGCAGATACGGCATGTTGCGGGCGAGGAAACCACCTGGCGCAAGCTGCCGGATGTTCTGCAGCAGGGTATCTAGTCCCGCGAGCACCAGGCCCGCGGGCAACTGCGCCGCCGACAGCGCCCACCAGTGCTTGCCGGGACGCGGTAGCGAGCCGGTGATAGCCGCAGCGACGAGGTTTTCGTAGTCTTTCAGTGATCCGGAGATCTCCAACTCCAGCAAGCCGTACGCCGAGTCCGCCCGCTCAAGCTGGCCTTTGCTCAGCGATAACCCCACGGCCCACGCCAGGGCCACGAACCGGTCCCTCGGGAACAGTGGGCTGAACTGGCGCGTCGCCAACCGGCCATCGGCCCAGACGGAGTCCAGCAGTGCACCGGCGTCCGAGTACCGACCGAGCTTTCCCAGGAGCACCATGCGGCGGGGACGAAACCGGTCGCGCTGCAGGGGGCCAGCCACTGCCTCAGCTGCACGGAGCGCGCCGAAGGCAGCCTCGAGATCCCCATCGAGCTCGAGTATGTGGGACACCCATGACTGTGTGCGGGCGTCCGTCGGTGCCGCAGCCACCCACTGATCGGCCCACCCGCGGGCCGCAGTTCGTGCTCGGGCTCGCGCCGCCTCTACTGAGTCCTCCGGCAGGAGTCGCAGTGAATCGATGGGACTGACTTGGACGAACTCGATGCTGTCCCGCAGCACGGGAACGAACAGCAAGTCCGCCGGCGACATGGCGTAGTCAATGAGCGACGCCAGCTCCCGGCGGAAGCCCCCAGACCAGCCGACCCAGTAACCAGCCGCCTCGCGGTAGATTCGCACGAGATAGGCAAGCGCGTCATGCCGCGCCGGATTGACGTAGATCATGCGCTTCGCGAGCCGAGCGGCGGCATTGAGCGATCCCCTGCGCCGCTCGACGCCGCTCTCAGTAACCATGATGGGATCGTACATCTCCAATACCGCCAGGAGTCCCATCACCTCGTCGGTCGGCTCGGCGGCGAACAGGTCCTCCAGCGCGCCCCTCGCGTCGGTGAACTGCGCTCGAAAAACGGCGCTGATCGCCTGCATGAGTCGGCGCTCCCACGGGGGGAGGTGCGCGGACAGGGCTGTCGCCCGCTGTATCGCTCGATTGGCCTCACTCTGCGGATTGACGAAGGCGGCCATAGCCTCTGGATTGTCGAATAGGACGACCTCCGCCCCATACGTGATGGCGAGCAGTGCGTGAGCCAATGCGAACGTGGAGTCCAGTGCCACCGCTTCGCGAAACGCATCCAGCGCCGCCGCTACATCTGTTCGATTACTGTAGAGCACTAGGCCGCGCAGATACGCTTTGTACGCGTCGAGCGAGCGCGTAGTCGCCCGGGCCGACATCCAGTCCGGGCGACGCACCAGGTCGCTGGGACCCGATAGACTAAACCCCAGACGCCTGAAGGCGGCCGTGATGTCCTCGTCGCGCCCCACGAGCTCCTCTGCGCGAGCCACGTCGCGGCCGGTAACGGCGTCATACGCCCGCGCTCTTATGCGCACATTCTCACCGGTCGCCAGCACGTCGCCGGACACGACAGTCCAGCCGCCGGTCTCCTCAGCCACTCGGCGCACCGCTTGCTCGTCCGGCGTACCACCCGGCGTCAACCCGTGGCGGCGCAGCGCGGGATACAGTCTCCCCTCCCGCACCACGGAAATCTCCTGCCACTGGCCCAGGACATCGCCCAGCATTGCCACGGAGCCCTCCACGAGCCACTCGTGCTCCGGAGAGCGGGTCAGATTGCGAAACGGAAGGATCAAGAAGCTGCGGGCACGCTGCTCTGGAGGTGGAGGCTGCGCGCGGGCTGCTGCTGCGCGTCGTGGCACGTCGCACGGCGGCGGGGTGCCGTCGGCGCACTGGGCGCGCACCGCACCGGTCACCATTGACAGCAGGCAAGCGGCGGCGATGCCCGCGCGCGTGCTACACGACATCGCCTGCACCTACGGTTCCTTCCTGCCTTCCTCCAGCCGCTCCAGTGCTTGCTTCGCCGGCCGGAATCCGGGATTGACCTGGAGAGCGGCCCGATAGGCTGCTATGGCCCGATCGGTTTGTCCACGGTGCTCGTAGATCATGCCCAGACGCCAATGCGCGCCCTCCTTCGTGGGCGCGCCCGTAGGCGGCTCATGCTCCAAGTATTTCTGCAGCGCGGCCTCGGCGAGATCGAGCTGCTGGCCGGTGAGGGCACCGATCTTCCCAAGCTGATAGTGCGCCTCCAGGTTGTCCGGTTCCTGCTCCACTACGCGCCGCAGCAGCCCGAACATCTCCAGTCGCCCCGCCTCGGTGGTATCCAGGTTCACGGCCCCCTCAGCAATCGAGACCGCCAAGTCCGTGCGAACGTTGGTGAGCACCCTCGCGGCCGCGTTTCGCATCTGCTGGCTTATTTCAGGGGACACATCCACCGTCGCCGTACCTTCCATCGCCGCCCGAAGCACGGTGCCCACTCCCCGCGCCAGGATCCCGCCGCGCGGGATGTCATCCAGCTGGGCCAGCAGGCTGTCGAAGGTTGCCGCCAGCAGTTCGGGGGGAAGCTGTGGAAAGACCGGCGGCGTGCTCAGATCGGCGCGGCAGGCAAGGAAACAGGCGGCGAGTCCCTCAGCCGCCGCTGTATCGGCCCTTGGATCCGTGAGAACGACATCCCGCATCCGGATAAGCATCTCCTCTGCCTGTGCTAGCCTGTGGGTCTGAAGATTGAGGTTGAACGCCCAGGCAGCATGTCCGATCACCAGGCCGCTTATGGCGAGCGTTTGCGGGACGAAGTAGCCAGCGCTCCAGAGTGAGTCGGCCACTTCCAGCGCGTCCTCGTACCGTCCTGCCTTCGCCATTACCACCATTCGCTTGGCAGCCAGATTCTCAATCTCAAACTCGACCCCGAGAGAATCGGCCTTCCGCAGCTCCACCAGTGCTGCCCCGTAGCTTTCAGCCAGCTCATGCGCGATGGACGCCATGTAGTGGGCCTGGGCTTCGTCCGGGGCCGCAGTGAGCCACCGGCCAGCCCACGCCAGCGCTGCGTCTTGCCCCCTCTGCTGGGCAGCTTTCAGGGAGTCACGCCCAATCACGGAGACGGAGTCCACTGGTACGAGCTCCATCGAATCCCTCATTACCACGGCGAACATCGCCGCGGGCTGCGCCACCGAGGCCAGGAAGGCAAACAGTGACTGGCCCTCACGCCGGACTCCATAGAGCCTTCCGGATCGGAAGCCGCCGGCGAGGGCGTAGACCGTGACGAGCGTAGCGTAGTTCTGATGGCGCGCCGGATCCAGGCTCAAGGCCCGCTTGGCCAGCCTGGCGGCCTCGTTGAGCGAGCCGCGGGGCCGCTCCACCCCTCCACGCTCCACCAGGATGAAGTCGTACAGCCCCATCTCCGCCAGGGACTCCAGCGCCTCTACGTCACTCGAGTCCGCCGCCACCAGTTGCTCGAGAATCTCGCGGGCTGCGCCGAACTGGCCGTGAAACACGGCATTGACAGCGTGGACGAGCTGTCGCTCGCGCACTGGGAGGCGCTCGGCGAGCGACGCCGCACGCTCGGCATAGCCGTACGCCGGCGCTTGCGGATCCGCCAGGCGCTCGAGGGTACTCATCGACGCCATCGCCAGTTTCGCGTAGGCCTGGGCAAACGTGCTGTCTTCCGACACCGCCTCCAGGAATGCTTCCTCAGCACTTCTCGCTTCACCGCGATTGTAGTGCGCCATGCCTCGCAGGTAGGCTCTGTACGCCTTGAGCGACTGCGTGGTGGCCGCCGAGAGATCGGGCGCGGGTACGTCGAGCCCAGCCGTCCTGAGGAGCTGCCCTGCCAACCGTTCATAGGCGACGCGGATATTGGCCATCCCCTCTATTTCTTCGGCCGCCCGCACGACGACCTGCTTGGTCACCACGTCATAGGCTCGGGCACTCACACGGATGCGCTCCCCGGTGGCGAGCACCTCACCGGCGACGGCCGTCCACCCGCCGGTCTCCTCCGCTACCCGGCGCACCTTCTCCTCCTCCATCACTGCGCCAGGCTCCAACCCCTGCCGCCTGAGCGCCGGATACAACCGCTCCGCCGGCACCACCGATATCTCCTGCCACTGGCCTAAGGCGTCGGCCAGGAGCGTGGGCGAACCCTCCACCAGCCACTCATGATCCGGCGACCGGGTGATGTTGCGGAACGGCAACACGAGAAAACTCCGGCCCCGCTCGTCCGCCGAGGGGGGCTCGGCGTGCGCCACCACCTGCCGCGTCCGCACCTCGCAGGGCGGCGGCGTGCCGTCTGCGCACTGGGCGCAAAGCGACTGGAACGGAAGGAAGTGAAGAACCGAACCGAGAGCGAAGCAAGAGAACAAGGCGCGCATAGCGGCTCCAGGATGTCGACTGAGCCTCTTCTGCTCCTAGCTTGGGTCGTGAATGCGGCGGGGTCAAGCAGGAGCAGGGGTTTCCAACCGGCGCGAGTGTGGCGCGTGTCACCAACAGGACCCGCTCCTCCGGGCTACCTTACTGGCCCGGCCGCACAAGGCGGCTGGGACTCCCGCTACCGGGGTGCTGAGAAAGGAGCGATGGTGGGTGGGGGAGGCGATGGTCATCGCCTCTATCTCCCTACTCTTCAGCACCCTGTTGCACGACGACTCCGCACCACGGGACTTGTACCATGCCGCGTGTTCTCTGGCTGACTGCGACCCTGCTGTGGCTCGCGCCGACACTGGCGGCGCAGGAGGGCTCCGTTACACCCCGAACAAGCCACCGCATTGAGCTCTCTGGGCTCGTGCTGTTCAACGGATTCTACACCGATGACAACGTCGACCTGGTGGAGTTGCCCCAGGTGGTACTCCCTGTGTCACCCTTCGCAGCGGCTGCGCCACAAGCGGGTGGCGGCTCGCTGCGGCAGACACGCCTTGCCCTCTCAGGATTTGCCCGCGGCGTGCTGGGTGGCCGGGCCTCCGGTGAGGTGGACGTCGATTTCTTCGGTGGAACGCGCTCCAGCCCTACGCCGCGGCTGCGTCGTGCGGTAGGCAAGCTCGAGTCCCACAATGCCTGGCTTCTGTTCGGCCAGGAAGCCAGCGTGATGTCGACCCTCAACCCGTCGACCTTCGCGTCGGTCGGCGTACCCGGCTTCACGGCGGCCGGTAACCTGTCGGCCTGGATACCCCAGATCAGGGTTGGCGTGCAATCGGGCGGCCGCATTCGCGGCGGTCTCGAAGTCGCAGCCGTGGCACCACGGACCGGCGAGGCGGTGGTCGACGCCGCAACACCCGACAGTGCCGAACGAAGCAGGCGACCGTACATCCAAGGAAGAGTTCTCGCCAGATGGGACGACGGGCAGACCGAAGGCGAGTTGAGTATCGCTGGGCACTACGGCTGGTTCCTCCTCCGGACGGACTCCTTACTCGTGACGAAGGCGGCAGCTGTCACGGCCCGCATTGCGATCACGCGATACGTCGAGTTCCGCGGGGAAGCGTTCGTCGGTGAGGCGCTAGGCACTCTGGGCGGAGGCGGCATCGGTCAGAACGTGTCACCAAGCGGCACGCCAGTCCGTACCAGAGGAGGGTGGGCACAGCTCAACTTCCACCCGACTCCCGATTGGGAAATCGGTGGCGGCTACGGCCTCGACGATCCAGACGATGCAGACATCGACCCACTGGTGGGAATCATCAAGAATGCCTCGTGGGAGACACACCTTCACTGGCGACCGCGGCCGCTGGTCTTCGGCTTCGAGTACCGCCGGCTGGAGACGACTTATGCCGACGCGATGGTGGGACTCATGAACGCCAACCACGTAAACGTCTCCATGGGGTTCGAGTTCTGACAAGCGGTCAGACGGTATGCGGCCCAAGACGAACAAGCGGTCGGCATCGACAACCAGGTTCCATCCCGTAACCGCCTGGCGCCTGTCGCCGTGGAGGAGTAAATAGGAAGGGCGTGGAGAGGCAGGCGCGGATCGTCGGAGCTGCGCAATTCCTCACCTCGCATTGCACCGACGTAGAGCAGGCGCCTTTGACCGACTATCCGGACTCCCAGGGCAGAGCGAACGGCGAACAGATCCCGCCGGTGATGGAGGCAGGTGTCAGGCGGGACTTGGACCGCGACTACCGCATCGAGCGAGTTCTGGGACGAGGCGGGATGTCTATCGTCTATCTCGCCCGGGAGATCGAGCTCAACCGCCTCGTGGCGCTCAAGGTTCTTCCCCTTCAGCTGGCTATGGGCCCCGATGCCGCAGACCGCTTCAAGCGGGAAGCCAAGATTGCTGCATCGCTGGACCACCCGCACATCGTACCGATCTATCGGGTGGGCGCCACCCAGTCCTTCCTGTGGTACTCCATGAAGTGGGTGAAAGGGGTCTCGCTCAAGGACATTCTCGCCGACACGGGGCCAATGGAGCTGAAGGACATCCTCCGCATTCTCGACCCGGTTGCCAGCGCCCTGCACCACGCCCACCGGCGGGGCATCGTTCACCGGGACGTGAAGCCCGAGAACGTTCTGATCGACGAGGCGGGGTGGGTCACCGTGTGCGACTTCGGGATCGCCAAGGCGTTCGGGACGGTTCCCCTCACCCAAACGGGCGGCACCCTGGGAACGCCCGGCTACATGTCCACCGAACAGTGCTACGGCCAAACGCTGGACGGGAGATCGGACCAGTACTCGCTGGCCATCGTAGCCTACGAATGCCTGACTGGAAGCCTCCCCTTCACCGCCGATTCCCTGGGTGAAATCGTTCGCAAGCACTGCCTGGAGCCTCCTCCTCGGGTGACCGAGGCACGACGCGGCCTTCCGGAATCGGTTGCCGACGCCCTGGTCCGGGCGATGAGCAAGCAGCCCTCGGAGCGCTTCGACAGCGTGCTCCAGTTCGTGGAAGCCCTCGGTGGCACGCCCTCCCAGCCCGTCCCGGCCTTCGCCGCCAGCAGCAGCGTAAGCAAAGCCCTGGCTGCGGCGCCAACAGAGCGGGTCGGCTCGCCCACGCTGCCGACTCCGGCTCGGTGGGCCACGGCTCTCGCGGCGATTGCGTTGATTGCGGGGATCTTCATTGTCACCTGGATTACGCGTCCCCAGGCCACGCCAGAGGATGCAGCCAGCGCTGCCGAGATGCAGGAGGGCACCGCCCCGTCCGGCGAGCCCGGCGTCGCACCAGGAACGCTTTCCGTGAGCTCCCGACCGTGGGGCTATGTGTACGTCGACGACAGCCTCGTGGGCACCACCCCTCGGATGGGGATCAGGCTCGCACCAGGCCGACACCAACTCCGCATCGCGCGGGAAGGGTACGAGCCCTTCGAACAGGTGGTAGAGATCGCCTCGGGCCAGGAGGTACGCTTATCACAGGTTGTCCTCCGGAGGTCGGATACGCCTTGACGCCCGCCAGGCGCCGCTTCTTGTGGGTTGCGCTCGGTACGCTCCTTCTGCCGTCCACCGCGCTGGGTCAGTCGCCCGGTGTCCTGCTTTCGGAGGGAATCGCGGCCTACAACGACCTCGAGTTCGTGGCGGCTGCGAGGATCTTCCGCCGCGCACTGGAGGAGGGGGGCGAACCACCGCTCACGGCCGAGGAGCGGGAACGCGCCCTCATGTACTTGGGCGCCGCCGAGCTGCTGCGGGGGGCACGAAACGAGGCAGTGAGCGCGTTCCGCAGGATGGTGCTCTCCAATCCCCGGTACCGGCCGGACGAGCTGGTTTTTCCACCCCGCATCACCCGGGTGTTCGAGGAAGTGTTGCAGACCACCAAGGTAGTGGACGTCGAGGTGCCACCGCGGCGGACCATGATCGCCGGCACGGGCACGCTGACCATTCGCGTGTATGCCAGCTCCCCGCACCAGATCGTGGCCACCATCCTGGATCAGGCTGGCGACACCACGCAGACGCTCCACGCCGCAGAGATCACTGACAGCGCGGTCATCTCGTGGAGCGGGCTCGATCGGTCGAGCAGGCCGGTTTCACCAGGGCAATACCGCCTCGAGGTCGCCTCGATGGTCTCCCCGGGAACGGCGCTGCGGTCGGTGCGGATCCCTCTGGATGTCCGCCTCGCTCCCCTGGGAGCACTCGCCGAACCGGAACCGCTGCCCGATTCCCTGCTCTTGCCGGAGCGGCGCCCAGCCGGTCACGGACTGAAGCTTCTCATTCCAGGGGCGGTTATCGGTGGGGCACTGATGCTGCCCGCGATCTATCAAGAAGACAGCGAACGTAGGGGAGCCCGGCTGGTCATTGGCGGAGTGGTGACGCTGGGTGGCGTGATCGGCTTCCTGTCCCAGAAGCCAGGGCGCGCCATTCCGCAGAACATCGCCCACAACGACTCGTTGCGTGCCGACTGGCGCCGACGCGTCGCGGACGTCGAGCGGGAGAACGCCCGCCGCAGTGCCGCAACACGGCTGTCGATCCGCGCCGGCGAGCCACAGCGGATCGGCGGCGGCTAGACCTATCGCGTCTTATCTTTAGGAGTCGACCAACGACGGCTCCGCTGCCGCGGTGGAGCTGACGTCACCGTTGGCCACCGACAGGCGACCGTGAGCAGTCCGACGTTCCGACCGGCCTATCTCGACCTATCCCGTCGCGAGCTCCTCGAGCGGGCGGAGCGCGCTGTAACCACCCTTGCGGACTGCCGCGCATGTCCGCGGGACTGTGGGGTCAACCGCCTGGAAGACAAGTGGGCAGCCTGCAAGACAGGCAGGCATGCGGTGGTGAGTAGCGCGTTTCCCCACTTCGGAGAGGAGGACCCGTTACGGGGTTGGAACGGCTCCGGCACAATCTTCTTCTCCCACTGCAACCTGCGCTGCGTCTTCTGTCAGAACTACGACATCAGCCAGGCGGTCCGCCCCGGACCGGCGGCACCAGGATCACCGCCCGACGAGATTGCCGCGATGATGCTGGCGTTGCAGCGCCAAGGGTGTCACAACATCAACTTCGTGACACCGGAGCACGTGGTACCCCAGGTGGTCGAGGCCCTCGTGATAGCCATCGGACATGGTCTCCACGTACCGATCGTGTACAACACCAGCGCCTACGACTCCCTCGAGAGCCTCGAGCTGATGGACGGCATCGTGGACATCTACATGCCCGACTTCAAGTACTGGACGGTGGAGCGGGGTCGGACCTACCTCAAGGCGGAGAATTATCCCGATGCGGCGCGGGCTGCGCTCAAGGAGATGCATCGGCAGGTGGGCGACCTGGTGCTGGATGCCAGCGGGATCGCTCAGCGGGGGATCCTTCTCAGGCACCTGGTGATGCCGGGCCAGCTCGACGAGACTCGGGCCATCCTCAAGTGGATCGCCACCGAGCTCAGCCCCAACACCTACCTGAACCTGATGGATCAGTACCGGCCCGCCGGTAGGGTGTCGGCCACCCGGTACGGGGAGATCAACCGCCGCATCACGTCAACCGAGTACGCGGAGGCTCAACAACTGGCGCGGGAGCTGGGGCTTCGCCTGGATGAGCGAACCCCGATTGCTCAGTTGCGGGTGTTGTTGCGGGACGTGTAGGGGAGCAGTCGCCCGGATCAACAGCGAGCCCCGGACCCTAACGGGGGGGGTCGGGGGTTATGTGAGTCGGCTACTTGAGCTGGTCGCCTACCCCGCCTGAACTCACCGCAGCATCACTCACTATACCGCCAAGGTTCACACCGGACAGCACCTTGCCTCCGCCGGTGATGATGTTTGGATCCAACATCCCATCAGCATCACACTCGAACGAGCCGTTGTCGACGACGATCTGGCCCTTACCGACCAAGGTGTTTGCCCCGGTCAGATTCGCGAATATCGCTCCCGTGCCGTCGGCGTTGCCCTGGAGGTTGTTTACCGAACAGGAAGTTGTTGCAGGTGGTCTGAGCGACGAATCCTGCGGTCCCTCGAGCAACGTGCTCGTCACCCTGGAGCGGCGGGCGCCGAAGCCACCGTCGGTCCATGCGCTGCGGGTGCGTTTCCGACTCACCCTACGTGAAGCGGGAGTGACCCTTCTTCTCGCGCAGCGCAAGACGAATGCCGAGATCGCTGCGACGCTCTCAATCAGCACCCACACCGCCCGGCATCACACCGAGCGCGTGCTCGCCAAGCTGGGGATCAGGTCCCGCCAACAGGTGCAGAAAGTGCTGCTGTCCCAACACAAGTGACGCCGCTAGCGCGACCGTCACCCCTCCAGGCGCCACCGGCTTCCCGCACTTCAGCTGACGCCCTAGTTATGTTTCCGGATGATGACGGCGCTGTTCATTGCCATCGTTCTGCAATTGCAGATCCCCGATCCCGTCGGCTTCGTCAACGACTTCGCCGGTATTCTGGATGCGGCGTCCGAGCGCCAGATGCTGGCGGTCATCGACGAAGTGCGGGCGAAGTCGAGGGGGGAGATCGTGGTCGTCACCCTGGCGGACCTGGGAGGCCGGCCCCGTGCCGACCTGGCCCGGGACATCGGGCGCGCGTGGCGCGTGGGCGGGACAGGGGGCCCCGGCGACCCAGCGCGCAATGCCGGAGTCGTATTGCTATTCAAGCCGGGGGTACGGCCGGGTGACGGCAGGGCGGAACTCCACATTGCGACCGGGCTTGGTGCCGAGGGATTTCTGACGGATGCCCAGTCAGGCCGGATCCGGGACGCTATCGCGCGCACCGCGGTCGAGAACAGCAGCTACGCGGCGGGGCTCGTGGCAGGGGTCTGGCTGTTGGGCGAGGCCTACGCCGAGGAGTTCGGTTTCGAGCTAGCCGGACAACCGCCGGTACGGGTCGCCCGCCCGCAGCGCCAGCCGACTGGTGCAATCGGCGGCCTGCTGCTTATCCTGATGCTTCTCGTGTTCATCTTGCCGGCCGCCGCAACCGCCGCGGCCGGCGGAGGCTACCGGCGAGGTCGCTACCACCGCGGCAGCGGCCTATCGTGGTTGCTCTTGGGCCTCATGTTGGGGGGAGGCGGAAGACGGGGTGGCGGCTGGTACGGCGGTGGGTTCGGCGGCGGCTTCGGCGGCGGTGGTTTCGGAGGTTTCGGTGGTGGCGGTGGGTTCGGGGGCGGCGGAGCCGGAGGGAGTTTCTAGCATGGCAAGAGATCCGAAGGCGAAACTGGAAGAGCTGGCGGTCCAACTCGAACAGAAGCTGGGCGACAACCTCCTGGCGTTCTGCTGCTACGGCCCTGCGGTGCGGCATGACACGCGGGAGGGCGAGAAGGAACTGACAACCCTGCTCATCGTCCGCGACGCCTCACCAACGGGGCTTCGCCCCATCGAGGCGCCAATTGCCCAGTGGACCAGAAAGGGGCACCCTCCACCACTCATCTTCGCAGAGGATGGGTGGCGCTCCTCGACCGACGTCTTCCCCATCGAAATAGAGGACATGCGAGAGGCGCACCGCCTGCTGCGCGGCAGGGATCCCTTCGAGGGACTCACGACCACCAGGCAGGACCTCCGCCGTGAGCTGGAACGGGAAGTCCGGGGGAAGCTGCTACGCCTTCGGACGGAGTACGTGGCGGCGGCATCGAACGGCAAGGCGCTGAGTGAGCTGTTGCTCGATTCAGCGGGAACGTTCTTCGTCTTGTTCCGGGCTGTCCTGCGCCTCGCCGGCCATACACCGCCTCAGACCCCGAAGACACTCGTCCACGAGATGGCCGACGTTGCGGCCCTCGACGCCACCGCCTTTGACTGGGTGCTCGACAAGCTCGTGGGACACAACGTTCAGGCGCTCAAAGCGTACGACCCCATCGGCGATCACTACGTCGAGCAGCTCGAGCGGCTGGTGCGGTTCGTGGACTCATACGGCGTGGGAGAGGGAGGAGGGGCAGAAGCGGCAGGAGGGGCAGAGCTAGAAGGCGGGGCGAAGGCGACAGCCGATAACACGTAGCCACCCGGACCAGAAGTCACAGGTACCCACAGCAGGAGCGGCAGTGCAGATGAGACTTGTCGTAGTGGCGCTCGGGAGCGCGCTGGCGGCGTCGGGCTGCGGATACAATCGCATCCAGACGCTTGACGAGCAGGTGAACGGGTTCAAGGCCCAAATCGAGGTGGCACTACAGCGCCGTGCGGATCTGGTTCCCAACCTGGTGAACACCGTCAAGGGATTCGCCAGCCAGGAGCTCGAGATCTTCGATCGCGTAACCGATGCAAGAGCCCAGTTGGGCGGGGCAATTCAGAGCGGAGACCTGGCCCAGATGGCCGCTGCCAACCAGACGCTTACCGGTGCGCTCGGCCGCCTCATCGCCCTGGCGGAAGACAACCCGGAGATCCAATCGAACGAGAACTTCAGGATGCTGCAGGATCAGCTCGAGGGTACGGAGAACCGTATCTCGACGGCGAGACAAGACTACAACAACGCGGTGCGCGAGTACAACGCCTACATCCGCCGCTTCCCGCAGGTGCTCACCGCGAAGGCAATCAGCGCCAAACCACGGGAGTACTTCGAGGCAGAAGAGGCGGCGCAGGAGGTACCGAAGGTCGAGTTCTAACTCTGCCCCGTCATGAGAGCCCGTCCGGGCGCACAAACGGGGCCGAGGAAGCCGCCGCAGCGGGCGTTAGCTACGGCACAGGCCGCGAAGGCGGCTTCCCTCCCCCCGTCAACCACCGCCGTGTCTATCTAATCTCCACGCCGGCGGCCCGCTCGATCTCCTTGATCAGTTCCACGTGATCAGCTTCTTCCCCCAGCGCCGCCCGGCCGGCACCAAACACCTCCTTCGCCAGCCCGGTCGCTGCGTGCGGCACGCCGGTGTCCTGCAGCACCTTCAAGGCGACGCCCACATCCTTGTCCAGGAGAGCCAGCCGGAAGGTCCTCTGCCAGGCCCGAGTGACCACCCGCTCGGGGATGAGATTCTCGGTCACGTTCGACCTGCCGCTGGAAGCGTTGATCACGTCCAGGGCCGTCTTGGCCGAGACGCCCAGCTTGACGAGGGCTGCGAGGCCCTCGCCGGCCGCCTGGATGTTGATGGCCAGCAGGGCGTTGTTGATCGCCTTCAGGGCGTGCGCCGTTCCGACCGGTCCGACGTGGACGACCATGCCAGCGAACGGCGCCACGACCTCCCGTGCCGGCTCGACCCACCGTTCCTCGCCTCCCAGCATGACGGTAAGGGTGCCCGCCTCCGCGCCGCTGGTCCCGCCGCTCACCGGGGCATCCACGAATCCCAAACCACGACCCGCCAGCCACTCGGCGATGGCCCGTGACGCTCCTGGCTCACCGGAGGTGAGGTCGATGAGGAGCTGTCCCTCGCGCCATGCACCACCCACGGCCTCCACGATCTCCCGGACGTTGGCCGAGGTCGGGACGCAAGTCATCACCACATCGGCCCATTCGGCCAGCGCCGTGACGTCGTCGGCCACGGCCGCACCCTCTTCATCTGCGAACTGCCGTGCCCGCTGGGCAGTGCGGTTCCACACCATCGTCTCGAAGGCCCGTGCCACATGCACCGCGATGGGACGTCCGATGGCACCCAGACCGATGAAGCCAACCTTGTGTGCCATTCTCCCCCCTTGACGTCTGACCCCGGAGGGCATCCGGGGTCAGTGATCATGCCGTTATGCCGTCATCCCGTCATGCCGTCATGCGCTATGCGGCCGTAGAAGCCATGATTTCGCCCACGCCCACTCCACCCGCCTCACTGCCCCAAGTTCCTCCACATCAATCAGGCCCTCAGTAGCTGCCGCTTGAGCGCCACCATCCTCCGACGTAGCGACCCGTCCATGATCCTGTCGCCGATCCGCAGGATCAAGCCGCCCAGGATGGCAGGGTCCGTTCGGAAATGGGGGATGACCTCCTTGCCAATCACCTCACTCAGCTTGGCGCGAACGACCTGCTCGAGGGTCTTGTCCGGCTGCCGCGCGAGGGTGACACCCGCATGCACGCGATTGAACTTCTCGTCCACCAGCGCCATGTACTCGGCCTCGATGGCGGGCAACAGGTGCTGCCGACCCCGCTTGATCACCGCCGCGAGAAACCGCACGAACTGTTCGGGAGCGTAGCCGTCCAGCGATCGCTCCAGAACGCGTTGTTTAGTCGTCCGTGGGACGCGCGGCGATTCCACCGCCACCCGAATGACCGGCTCCGTCTCAATGGCCACGGCCAGCGCGGACATCAAGTCGGCAAACCGCTCGGTCTCCCCAAGGCGCTCGCCGAGCTCGAACAGCGCTGCGGCGTAGTTTCTCGCGATGGTGGGCTCTCTCACGACCGGTCCTTCCCGAGGGAGTCGATATAGTCCTCCACGATCTTCCGGTCGGCTTTGCTGTCCAACCGCTGCTGCATCAGCTTCGCCGCGGCGGCCAACGATAGATCCACCGCCTCCCGGCGCAGCTCATTCACCGCCCGCTCACGCTCGGCGTCAATCTCGCGTTTGGCGCGGTCGATCATCTGCAGCTGCTCGTCCCGCGCCTTCTCTAGCAGTTGCTCCCGCTCCCGCTGGCCCACGGCCTTGGCCTCGTTGATGAGGCTGTGGGCCTCCTCCTTGGCGCCGGCGAGCAGTGCCTTGTGCTCCTCCAGCGCGGCCTTGGACTCGGCGTTCAGCTTCCCGGCCTCTTCCAGCTGCTTCGCAATCGTCTGCTCTCGCTCCTCCGTCGCCCGCAAAATGAACGGCCAGGCAAACTTCTTCAGCACGAAGAAGAGCAGAATGAAGATGACCCAGGTCCAGAAGAAGAGCCCGAAGTTCACCTCGAACGGCGAGGCGAACCCGCCTTGAGACTCCTCAGACGCGAGGATGAGGAATGCAATGGTCGAGCGCATACCAGTCGCTACTACAGGATCTTGAACAGGAGCGCGAACACCAAGGAGATGATCGTTACTCCCTCGAGGAGCACCGCGATTACCAGGGCGATGCCCCGGATGTCCGCACTGGCCTCGGGTTGGCGTGCGATCGACTCCGCCGTCCCTGCGCCGATCCGGCCCAGGCCAATCCCAGCACCGATGATTGAGAGGCCGATGGCCAGGCCAGCACCCAGCAACGCGATGTTGCTCTCACCGGCGGCCGGCTGTGCAGTTTCTTGAATCAAAGCAAGAATGTTCAGCAACATGTGAGTCCTTCCTTCAGTGCCAGTGGGAGACTCTTGGTTCGGATGCGCTTCCCGCGTCGACCACCGTCTCTCCCGGGACGGGATCTGCGCGGCTACCCGCCAACGGCCTCACCAGGCCAGCGCGCTTCCCCGGCCACCCGGCCGGGTACGTGTTTGAGCGGCGCGAAGCGCGCGGGCCGCTCTCTCCATCAGTGCTCATGCTGCATCAGCCCGATGAACACCGCGGTCAGCAGGGCAAACACGTATGCCTGCAAGAACGCGACGAAAATCTCGATCAACATGATCCCAAGTACGGTCAGGGCGGCTAGGCCTCCGATCCCCCAGTTCCACCCCGGCAGGTGTCCGAACAGGAACACGATCCCCACCAGGGAAAGGATCACGAAGTGCCCGGCTGTCATGTTGCCAAAGAGTCGCACGCACAGGGCGAACGGCTTCACGAACTTCGACGCCACCTCGATCGGCGCCATGATGATGGACATAGCCACCGCGCCCGCCCCTGACAGGCCCGGTACCCTCGGGAAGATCGTCCGCAAGTATCCCTGGGGACCGAGCTTGATGAGCCCGCTGATCTCGATCACGAAGAACGCGGTGATGGCGAGTGCGCCGGTGACGGCCACGTTCCCCGTCGCAGTGGCACCATGGGGGATGAGACCGAGCAGGTTGGCGTACAGGATGAAGAAGAACAGCGTCATGATGTACGGCGCATACTTCGCCCCATCCGCGCCAATGTTGGCAATGGCCATATCATTCCGCACGAAGAGCACCATCGCCTCAATGGCATTCGCGAAGCCCGAGGGCGCGCGTTCGTGCGCCCGCTGTCGCTCCAGGAGGCGCCCAGCGATCCACATCGTCAGGAAGACCAGCAGGGCGGCGATCACCAAGAAGAACGTGTGCTTGGTGGGCGTGAGGTTGACCGTCAGTCCGCCAAGGTGGAGATCCGGCCAGCGTTCCCACGACAGGCTGAAGAACGGCTCGATGCCGATCGAATAAGCGTCGGCCGTGTGATGCAGTACGACTTCGCCGATGTCCGGCGCTTCCTGCAGCGTCATCGCAGAAATCGAATCTCCATGAAGAGCAAGGGCACCAACACTCCGAGGTAGCCACACGCCACCGGGAGAGGCGGAAACAGCTCCCGGTTCACCACCACAGCCACAACAAAGGCCACCACGCCCAACAACCGAAGTCCCATTCCCATGCCCCAGCGCGCCAGGAACTTCGCGAAGGGTGCGGAGAGCACCGGCCTGACGATGGCCACGGCGACGATCTGGATCACTGTCGCCAGCAAGCCGAAACTGACGCCGCCCAGGATCGCACCGCGCCCCCACACCGCCCACAGGATTGCCGTCACCACGACGGTGAGCAGCACCCCTGTGCCGAGGACCTTCACTCCTTCTCCCCTCTCCGCCGGCGCCTTGCTTCGGTGTCGGCCTGCAGCCTCCAGTACACGTTGAGGAAGCTCAGGACGGCACCAACGAGCGTGCCGACGATGGTGAACAGCGGCGTGAGCCCCAGCCAGCGGTCGAGCAGCCAGCCACCGCCCATGAACATGAGAATCCCGGCGGCAAACGTGAACCCGAGCGCGACATAGCTATATCCCTCGCCGAGTTCGCGCGTGGGGGTGCGATCCGGCTCCATGGGCGCCCGAAATGTACCCGGACAAGGGTAATCTGCAAATCGTAGGGAGTGGCTATTGGCAGCCGTTTGACGTAGGATTCTGGGCCCCACGAGGGCAACCCTACGGGGCAGATGCAGCAGCAGCAGGGGCAGTGGGGGCAACCGAGCAGCTTGCCCCTCCTGCCCCATGACCCCTGAGGCTGCGGCATCGGTGGCGGGGCTGCTCTGTGGTGGCGGGGCCCCAGGATCCGCCGCCGCATCGAATGACGAAAGGGGACGACAGATTGAACGCTGAGCCGATGCGAACCGCCAGCGGGGAAAGTGACGTCGACCTGCTGAATCGCCTGGCTTCGGCCAAGTCCAGCCTGCTGGAGCAGGTCAGGCGGCGAATCGTCGGCCAGCGGGACGTGCTGCAGGGCATCCTCACAGCGATCGTTTCTGGCGGTCACGCCCTGCTCCTGGGTGTGCCCGGCCTCGCCAAGACTCTGATGGTCTCGACCCTTGCCGACACCCTGGAGCTCAAGTTCTCGCGTATCCAGTTCACTCCCGACCTCATGCCCAGCGACATCACCGGCACCGAGATCATCGAGGAGGATCTCACCACCGGAAAGCGCGGATTCCGGTTCGTACACGGCCCCATCTTTGCCAACATCGTCCTCGCCGACGAGATCAACCGGACGCCGCCGAAGACCCAGGCCGCCCTGCTCCAGGCCATGCAGGAACACGAGGTGACTGCAGCGGGCCACACGTATCCCCTCCCCGCACCGTTCTTCGTGCTGGCGACCCAGAACCCCATCGAGCAGGAGGGTACCTATCCTCTCCCTGAGGCACAGCTCGATCGGTTCATGCTCGAGATCGCCGTGCTGTATCCCGGTCGGGAAGACGAGGAACGGATCGTCGAGACCACCACCGGCGACGAGGAGCATCCAGTGGATAGCGTGCTGGAGGCCAAGGACCTGGTGGAGATCCAGCGCCTGGTCCGGCGAATTCCCGCCCCCAAGCCGGTAGTCCGGGCTGCCGTGACCCTGGCGCGCTTGACGCGTCCGGACGGTCAGGCACCCGAGTTCATCAAGGAGTACATCGCGTGGGGCGCAGGACCCCGGGCATCCCAGTACCTCGTCCTGGGCGCGAAGGCCCAGGCAGCGCTCGACGGTCGTCCCATGGCCGACCTGGACGACGTCAAGAGCGTCGCCCTCTCCGTACTGCGGCACCGGGTAGTGGTCAACTTCGCCGCCGAAGCCGCTGGCCGAACCGCCGATGACATCTGCCAACAGCTGATCGAGAGTACTACCTGGATGGCCTAGAGCTACCAGCCACCTCCTCCCAGCCACGCAAGACCCTCCACACCCCTTGACCTCCACTTGACGCCCCGGTGGAACCATTGGGCCAGGACGACTCAAGGGGAAACTATGATCCGAGGAAGAAACGCCGCCCTGGCCGCCACGCTGTTGCTGCTATCGGGCTGTGTGGTTGCTGGACCCCGGACCGCACCAGGTCCTCAGACGCTGCGGGTGCGGGTAACGGCGTACCCACCGAACCAGCTGTGGGCCGGCTTTGCGACGCAGCATGAAGGGACACTGATCTTCGTCGACAGCGACACCCTTTCCCTGTATTCAGACGGCCGCCACGCCTACACGGCGATACCCGTCGCATCGATCACGAAGCTGGAGGTTTACCGAGGTCAGAAGGGAAGTGTCGGGAGCGCAGCGAAAGGTGCAGGAGTGGGGGCAGCCGCGGGCGCTTTGCTCGGAGCAATTGCCGGGGCCACCAGCGCAGCAATCTTCGGAGGGTTGTTCGACTACGACCCTGACATCGGAGAGGCAGCCACCGAGGGAGCTGTCGTGGGCGCGGTGGACGGCGCGATCACCGGTGCCTACCTCGGGGCAACTGTGGGCGAGGCCATATGGCAAGAGGTGACAGTCCATCAGCTCCGCCAGGAGCTGTGCCGCTGCCGCATCCCCCCCGCGGTCATCACGACTTCCGTGACCCAGGTCAATTCGGGCTAGCCAAGCACCCTCCCCACTGCCGCTCTCTGCCGCTCCTGCCGCTCCTGCCGCCCACACGTATATTCGGCGATCCATCTCACAAGGAGCATCCCCATGGGTCAACCAGTTGTTCACTGGGAGCTGTGGTCGCAGGATCCGGCGAAGGTGGCTGACTTCTACGCCAAGGCGTTCGACTGGCAGGTGAACTTCCTCGAAGAGATCAACTACCGGCTGGTGGAGACGGGCGGCGAGGGCGGGATCAACGGCGGCATCATGCAGCCGCAGCAGGGTCCCTGGCCCGGCAACATGGCATTCTACATCAGCGTGGATGACCTCGACGGCTTGCGCCAAAAGATCCAAGATGCCGGCGGAAAGATCGTGGTCGAGCGGATGGACGTGCCCAATGTCGGTGCCTTCTCCCTGTTCGAGGACCCTGATGGCCGCGTGATGGGGATCTGGCAGCAGCAGGAACAGAAATAGGGCAGGTTGGCGGCCGGGCGGTCGGTGCAGGAGGGCACAGCGCGCTGTGCCACACCCTACCGCCCTCGGCCGCCCTCCGCCGCCGCCTGCCTCCCTATGCGATGATTCAAATCTCCAGCGCCTGCGCGCTTTCTACGACAGGACAACCATGCAGATCGACTCCAACTACGTGACCAAGATCCTCGCCGACCTCGTACGGATCAACTCCATCAACCCCACGTTCAGCGACGGTTCCACGAACGAGCGGGAGATCGCAGAGTACACGGCCGACGCGCTGGACCAGCTGGGAATGGAAGTGTCCACGCATGAGCCGGAGCCGAATCGCATGAGCGTGGTGGGCCACCTGCCGGGCGCCGGCCCCGGCCCGACCCTCATGCTCTATGCCCACATGGACACCGTGGGTGTGGACGGCATGACTGATCCCTTCGCGGCCATAGTGCGGGGCGGACGCCTGTACGGTCGTGGCAGCTACGACATGAAAGGCGGCCTCGCCGCTTGCATCGGGGCGGCCAAGGCACTCTCGCACGCCGGGGCGCAACTTGAGGGGGACGTCCTCGTCACGGCCGTCGCCGACGAGGAGGTGGCGAGCATTGGGATGTCCGAGGTACTGCTCCACCATTCCGCCGACGCGGCCATCGTCACCGAACCCACCGATCTCCAAGTGTGCCTGGCCCACAAGGGCTTCTGCTGGATCGAGGTAGAGACGGAGGGGCGGGCCGCCCACGGTAGCCGGTTCGAAGAGGGCATCGACGCCAACATGCGGATGGGGCGATTTCTCGCAGAGCTCGACCACCTCGAACGAGCACTGCGCAGCTCGCCGCAGCACCGTCTGGTGGGACCGCCGTCACTTCATGCCGGAGTCCTCCGCGGCGGCACCGGGGCGAGCATCTACGCTGCCAGGTGCCATTTGGAGATCGAACGGCGAACCATCCCTGGTGAGTCCGAAGCGGAGGCCGTCGCCGAGGTCCAGGACATCGTTCAGCGCCTCACCCAGGCCGACCCCACGTTCAAGGCCACGGTGCGTCCACTCCTCACTCGTGAGCCGTTCGAGGCGACTCCCGACGCCTCGATCGTCCGCACGGTCGCGAGTGCCACCGCCGAGGTACTCCACCGAGAGCCTGCTTACGTGGGGATTTCGTACTGGATGGACGCGGCACTGCTGGCCGCGGCAGGTGTCGCGACCGTCGTCATCGGTCCCGCGGGCGCGGGTGCCCACGCGGACGACGAGTGGGTCGAGATGGATTCCGTAGTACAGCTGGCGGACATCCTCGCCCGGGCGGCCGTCGCGTATTGCAGCGCAGCTGCGTGAGATCGGAGGAGCTAGCTGCAGCTAGCGGTAGGTGATTGCAGTTCGCAGTGCGATTGGAGAACCGCGCTGTAACAGAGCGCCGGCCGGCTCCGTCCGAAGCCCAGCCAGCTCAACCGCCAGTCAACTCGGAGCGCCGCTCTCCCGCCCTGCGATCCATTCCGCTCCGCCGATCCGCGGCGCAGCGGCGATCTCCCGGCCAGACGACCGTGGAAGTCCGGCGCTCACTCCTGCGACGGTCACGCGGCGACCGCCGCTCGGTGCCGCCCCGGCGATCACCGATCGGTCGCGCAGTTCCAGCAGGTGGAGGAAACATAGGTGGCTCGAAGGGGGAGTTCCCCGACCGCTGCAGCGGAAACTACCGCTGGGACCGGGCCGTGCAAGGGCGACCGTCCGCCACACCACCGTCCTGCGGAAACCGTCATGCGGAAGCCCATGAGAAACATCGCGATGGCCTCAGCAGGCTCAACGTCGCCTCTGGGCCAGACCTGCCCCGCTCCTTCAATGCTGAAGAGCGCGACGGCGGCATCACTTGCACACGAGGAGTGTTGTCCACCCGCACGCGCTCGCGATCTACATTCCATCCCTCAGCAACGCGATCGATGAGGGCCAGGGTGAAGCAACATCGTTGACGCCCTCCCCGTCAGCCCTGGCACAGCCGTCGCACCCCTCCGCCCAGTCCGAGGTCGCATCGGGATACGCCACGAGGAACCGCAAGGCGTCGGCCACTGCATCGAAGCCCGAGATGGCCTGCATGTCCTCTCCCGTCCCCGGAACGCCATGGAAGGCAAAGAGCAGTGGGGTTGCTGCGACCGGGTCGTAGCCCTCGGGGACGTGGAGCCGGTACGTGCGGACCAGGCCGTCGAACATCATCTCGCCAGACACGTCCCGCTCACTCGTCGGATCACCCAGCGACAAGCAGCCCCCGGTGATGGTGCCGAGGGCTGCAACGAGAGCGAGACAGACAGTCGGGAAGAGGGGCGGGGGCGGCACGCGCGGCATCGAGGCTCTCACAACGCGCGCTCAGCCGTGTGTCGCCAGCCCCGGTGCGATTCGCTCCGACTCGGTGCTGCCGCACTCCGGGCAGCAGTGCACCGCCTCGACAATGGCGCCCAACGCGGGATCCACGCCCCGCGCCTCTTCCGCGCTCGCTGGGTCAACCGGCTTGTCGGCGTGGTGATTCATCTCCAGCTGGCATTCTCTGCACTTCATGGCTCAGCTACCCTCAGTCCAGGGGAATGTTCTCACGGCCGTAGCGCAACGTTCTCGCCATCCACACCAGCTCGTTCAGGAACTTGTCGATCCGCTTGACGTACGCCTCATCGAGCAACTTCCCGTCGTCGTCGAACACGTCCTGGACCTTCGAGAAGTTGACGTCCCAGAAGATCGTCACCAGGCCCACTTCACGCATCACGGGCAGCAGGTTCTGGATCACCCTGGTGCCGCCGAACGACCCCGCGGACACGCCCGCGAGCCCGACGGGCTTGTGGATGTACTCCTTGAGGTAGCTATCGAGGACCTGCTTGAGCGGCCCTGGATACCCGTGGTTGTACTCCGGGGCGACGATCACCAGAGCGTCGGCACGCTTCAGCGTGTCCGACAACTCCGGATTCTGGACCGCCGCCCCGACATCGTCGGTACGCAGTCCGAGCTCGGCAATGTCAATCAGCTCGCCTCTCAAGCCTGCGCGCTTGTTGATCTCATCAGTGATGAGCCGTGCCGCCGGGGCACTCATCCGGCCCTTGCGGGTCGTACCGAGGATGACCGGGATAAGGACCGGTCGATCTGATCCCATAGGTGCTCCTGTGAGGGGGAAGGAGATGGTGGTAGGATGCTATCCTCATCCCACACCCAACGTCAATCGCGGCCAGTGATGCGCAGGAACAACGCGGAACAAACTGGAACACTCGGGAACCTCCGGAAGCCCGGTCCCGCAACCTCCTCAGGAACCTTCGCGGCAAGTTCTTCATTCCCGTAGGCAAAGCAGGCAGCGCCACCACCATGTGGTGGCCGGATCTTTCACCCAATGTGATGAGGACAAGTGGAGGTTGTTCTGATGAGGAACGTTATGCGAGAGCACGCAACGCTGCCGATCCGACTGATCCTGGGCATCGGCTTTGCATTCCACGGCTACGGCAAGCTGTTCACCGAGCAGGAACACAACGGCTTCGCCGGGATGTTGCAGGGGATCGGCGTACCCACTCCCGACCTTACGGCGTGGTTGGTGGGTGGGATCGAGTTCTTCGGCGGGATCGCCCTCATCGTCGGCGCGTTTGTCGGACTCGTCGCCACGCTGCAGATCGCCATCATGCTGGTGGCGCTCTTCACGGTGCACCTAGGCAACGGGTTCAGCTTCATGAACGTGACCGGCATGACCGAGGCCGGCCCGCAGTTCGGCATGCCCGGCTACGAGATCAACCTGCTCTATATTGCCGGACTCTCCGCACTGATCCTGAGCGGCGCAGGTGCCTGGTCGGTGGATCGAGCACGCGCGGCACGACGGCTCGCCGTCCGGGCCGGCACCGCAGAGAAATCCGCTGCGCTGGTCACCAGCTGATCAGGGAGCAGAGAGAAGCCGCGATGAAGCGCCGCAGGTGCCACGTCACCTGCGGCGCGAGCTGTTTCCCCTCGGCCAGACCCATCAACGGCCAGTGCGGGCGTCGTTGGTCCTCGCCAGCCGTTTGCGGCGCCGGTAGAAGCGACGGGCTTTAGCCCGGTTGCCGCATACCCCCATCTCGCACCACTTGCGGTTGTGCTTCCGGCTCGCATCGAGGAACAGCCAGCCGCACCGGTCGTTGGCACAGGTCTTCACCCGGGCAACGTCGGGCGAAGTGAGCAGTTGGCCGGCCGACCACACCACGGGCCACAGCATGCCCCCGAGGTCGTTGGCACCGCTGGGCCATCCCCATGCGAACGTCGGCCCAGTGGTGTCCGGCCGAACCTGCGCCGGCACCTCGGCTAGCAGGGTATTGAGCCTGTCGAGCTCCTCAGGCAGCTCCCCTCGCAAGATGGCGAAGAAGAGCCTGTGAATCGTCGAGCGCAGCTCCCACGCGCGCTCCAGGGCTCGCCGAGCTGCCTCCGGCCGCTGCTTCGCCCGTCCCAGGAGCTGTTGCCCCTCGCCGCGCGACAGCAGGCCCGCCTCCTCGCCCCAGGCCACTAGCCGCTCGTAGCTGGGCAGGAGCTCACCGGCCACGGGCTCCAGCTCGGCCCAGTCGACCGTGTTGTTGAAGTCGAGGCAGAGCGACTCGCCTACCCACTTGAAACGTGGCTGCTTCTCAGCTTGGGACACGGCCTAGCCCCTTGAGCGTCCGACTCCAATCTAACCAATATATGGCCCTTGACAAGTTAGATCTCCTGTACTAATATAACCGGCAAGACGTTATACACCAGTTACACAGATTGGAGGCGTTGTGTCGGAAATGGTTCGGATCGCCAACCAGCTAGAGCGCGTCAGCCACGGGGGCGCCTGGCACGGGCCGGCAATCCAAGAGGCCCTCGGCGGGGTTTCGGCCGACGAGGCCCGGGCGCGGCCCATTGTAGGAGCCCATTCGATCTGGGAGATCGTGCTGCACATGACCGCATGGGCCAACGAGGTCGAACGGCGGCTATGGCAGAACGCTCGTCCCTTGACGGGCGAAGCGGATTGGCCCCGGGTCTCCGGGGAGAATGAGGAGGCGTGGAGCGGGGCAAAGTCGGCCCTCACTGACGCCCACCGGCGGCTACGGCTGGCCATACGGGAGTTTCCGCCTTCTCGACTGGATGAGTCGGTGAAAGGGACGGAGGACGACGGTCAAGGCAACTCCTTCTATGTCATGCTGCACGGCCTGGCCCAGCACGACGCATACCACGCGGGACAAATCGCCATCCTCAGGAGGGCCGTGGCGGCCAGCGGGGGCGCCGGATAGCGCCCCCGCCTCACCCCCGTGCCTCGGAGAGACTCAGACTGAGAGGACGGCTTCGAGGACCATCATGGCGGCTCTCAGCGTCCTACCATCCTCATCGCAGGCGGGATCGTAGGCCGTCACGGCGCAGGCCGCCACTTCGAACTGTTGCTGCAGCAGCCGGACCGCATGAGTCACCTGCTCCACCGTGAGCCCGCCTGGCGCGGCAAGCTGGTTGGCTCTGGCTTGGCTTGGGTCGAGGACATCGAGGTCGATGTGTAGATAGACTCTGGCGACACGCTCCCTCAGCATCGCCAGCGGCCCACCCAGGGCTTCCTCGACACCGGTTGTCCGGACCGCCTCAGCTGCCACCAGCGCGACCGCGGACTGGTCCAACTGTCGCTTCTCCTCGGCATCGAAGTCTCGGGCCGCTACGAGCACCACATGATTCTCCGGGATCGCCACAAATCCGGGGATCGTGGCCGCTAGCGCACTCCAACAGCGGCCGGTTGCCGTCGCGAGGGCCATCCCGTCGAAGAATCCGGAGACTGTTGTCTCCGGCGTATTGAAGTCCCCGTGCGCGTCGAACCACACGACGCCCAGCTTGCCGCCACCCAGTCCAGCAAGCGTACCGAGGCAGCTATTGCAGTTCCCTGCTAGTACTAGCGGGAACTCCCCTCGGTCGACTGCCGCTCGAACCCGCTGCGCCAGACCGCGATTGAGCTCGAGCGCGGTGCCAACTTCCGTCGTAAAAGCAGATTCCGCAGCTACCGTCTCCGCGGTCACGCCGTGGCCCAGGTTCGAGATCGCTCGTTCAGCACCGTGACGCGTCAGAAGGCCCGGACCGCTACCCATGCGGGCGTCTCTGTGTCCAGAGTCGTACGGCACCTGGATGAGCCTGACCCTCATCGCTCAGCTATCCCCCTGCTCCTCGACGCTCCGCTCGAAATTGATCTCACGCTCCACCTTGCAGATTCGGAGCCTGTAGGCCCGCTACCAGGTCGACCTTCCCTTGCGCTGCGCCTCGAGGTGCTCGGCGTGGCTGCGCCAGTTCCGGATCGCCTCCAGGCTCTCCCAGTACGAGACGGTAATCCCCAACTGGGCATCTCTCACCGACTCTACGCCAAGAAAGCCTGGTTGCTGCGAGGCGAGCTCGACCATGCGTTCCGCGGTATCTCCGTATCCCTCTTCCACGCTAGTGCGGGTCGAGGCGAACACGACGGCATAGTACGGCGGCTCAGGGGTGCGGGCTGGTCCGGACATTAGCGGTCTTCCGTTCGTGCTCTATGGTGAGGTTTCCGGGACGGCACTGCCGCTAGCCGCACCTTCGCACCTGACGACAACCGGCTGCGAAATGCCCTACCGGCCAGCGCTCGTTGTCATTACTACTGCCGGCACCACGGTGGCGACCATCACAGCCGCCTGCATCGCCTCGACGGCCTCCTTGGTCGCCTCCCCAACCACGTGACCGTCCATGATCCGTTGTAGCCGCTTTTTGCGATCCTTTAGCCGGCTCTTGTCGAACACCGTCTTCAGTATCCCCGACGCGTTCGCCAGTGATATCAGGACCACGGTCCGTGGATCCAGCTCCCGGCTGTACGTGAAGATGGCCTGCTTGAGGCGCCTCACGAGATCTCGCTCCGGCCTCGGATCGAGCTCAGGATAGATCTTCCGGGTGAAGATCAGGAGGACCTTGTCCTCATCGGCCTTGAGGATACCCCGCCTGCACAGACTTTCCGCCACCCGGTGCTTGAGCTGCTTCAGTTGGGCAAATCGCCCCACCCAGGTCCGCAGCGTGGCCTGCCGCTTCGCCGTCTTGATCTTCTCCAGGCACTCGTCGATCACGGGATCACCCATCGGTGCGGCACTCACCAGCGCCGCGAACTTCTTTTTCTTCTCCTCCTCGACCTTGATCCGCCCGTTGAGGAGCAACTCAGCGAGAATGGCGCCCCCGATCGCCTGCGCGTAGTAGGCACCAGTTGCGATAGTGCCTTCCTTGTCGCGCAACGCCAGAAGCATGATCTCCTCGTGCAGCAACAGATTCCCCTCTATACGCATCGTGACGTTCGCCTCCCGAGAAAGCCATCGAATTCTACACAGCCGCGCCACCGTCTGCCTCGGCCCCCGAAGACGGGAGACTCACAGGTCCGCCACACGCGCATAACCTGCGGTGAGGCTAATATTCATTTCGTGCCCGACACCGTCAGTCCAGAGTTCCTGGCGCTCCAGCAGGCCGTCGCCGGCCGGTACTCCCTGGAACGGGAGTTGGGTCGGGGAGGAATGGGCATCGTGATCCTGGCCCGAGACGTGGCCCTTGACCGGCTCGTGGCCATCAAACTCCTTCCGCCCTCCCTGGCGGCACAAACGAGCCTCCGTGAGCGGTTTCTCCAGGAAGCACGGACGGCCGCAGGGCTCTCCCATCCACACATAGTGCCTATCTACGCCGTCGAAGATCGCGGCGACCTCGTATTCTTCGCCATGGGCTACGTGGACGGGGAGACGTTGCGGGAGCGGGTTGAGCGGGCGGGCCCCCTCACGCCTCGCGCCGCGATGAAGCTGCTTCAGGAGGTGGCCTGGGCGCTCACCTACGCACATCAGCACGGCATCGTGCACCGGGACGTCAAGCCCGACAACATCATGATCGAGCGCGCAACCGACCGCGCGCTGGTTACCGATTTTGGGATCGCCCGCGTCGCGGACGCCCAAGAGTCCACGCCGCAGGGCGAGGTGGTGGGGACGGCTCGCTACATGAGCCCGGAGCAGGCGGCGGGCGACGAGGTGGACGCCCGCAGCGACCTCTATGCCCTGGGCGCCACCGCGTTCTTCGCTCTCACGGGGCGGCCGCCGTTTGACGCGCCGAACGTACCCGCGCTGCTGGCCAAGCACGTGGCTGTTCCCGCACCTCGGCTGGCGTCGGTAAGAAAGGAGGTGCCGGCCAAGCTAGCGGTGGTGGTGGACCGGTGTTTGGAGAAAGACCCGGCGGCGCGGTTCGCCACGGGCAAGGAGCTGGCGGAGGCCATCGGTGAGATCCGGGGCCGGGAGCTGCGGGCGCCGCCGTTGATCCGGAACTTCCTGCGGAACGCCGAGGTGTCCACCGCCGTCTTCTTCACGGCCGCCATCGTGGAGCAGGGGGGAAACGTCGACCAAGGGGCGATGGTGATCATCTCGCTCCTCGTGGTCGGCCAGCTCGTGGCGGTCGCCCGGAGGCTCCTGCGGACCGGCTACACGTTCGACGACATTCGGCAGGCACTCCTTGCGGAGGCGCGGGCTCAGGATGAAGAGGCCGAGGCGGCCCAGGCGGGAAAGTTCTTTCGCCGTGTGAACAGCGCGTGGAACCGCATCTGGGCAGGTTGGTTCGGGCGGAAGTTCTTCCGGTTCGCCGGAGTTGGCGTGCGCCGGCCCAAGCGCGTGGCACTCCCCTCAGCGGATGCCACCGAACTGGTCCTCGGCAGAGCGGCCATCGATATCTACAACTCGCTCCCCATAGACGCCCGCACGCGCTTTCCCGAAGCCCCTGGGGTGATCCGGCGGCTCGAGCGTGACGCGGAAGAGCTACGCAAGCGCGGGGATACGGGTGACCGGCTCGCCACCGCGGTCGCGGCTCTCGAGAACGTCCGGGTCGGGATGCTGCGTCTGCGTGCCGGCGCCGGCTCGGTGGCGGACCTAACCCTCGACCTGGAGCGGGCGCAGGAGATCGGTGACAGGATCGACGCCGAACTCGCGGCTCGCCGGGAGGTGGAGGAGCTGCTTAAGGGCGGCTAAACGACCGCCCCGACCTCTGATCCGGTCTGAACGCTCCCCCACTACCCCGCACGCTTGCGGTTCCAACCGGCGCCCACGGCCGCTCTTGCGAGGTCCTACGCTATGGGTGATATTAGGCCTAGACGTGGGTGATTATCACCCACAGCATGGGTGATAATCACCCACAGTTGCTCAACTGGTTCCGGGCATCCTCGTGAACGCCCTTGGGAGACCAGCCATTGTACGTTCAGCAGCGCCCAATACTCCCCCGACTCCTGGCTGAACCGCTGCGGCGGGCCGTCGCCGCTGCCCCAGTAGCGATAGTCACCGGAGCCCGGCAGACGGGCAAGAGCACACTAGTGCGATTGCACGAGGCACTAGCCCGACGTGCTTACGTCACTCTCGACGATCTTGAGGTGCTCAATCACGCAAACCAGGCGCCTGGCGAATTCCTCTCTCGGAACCCGCAGATGACCATCGACGAGGTACAACGGTCTCCCAACCTCCTGCTGGCCATCAAGCGAGCGGTTGACGATCGGCGCACGCCTGGTCGTTTCATTCTCACGGGCTCGGCCAATCTCCTCCTCATGAAACGGATTTCGGAGACTCTTGCCGGCCGTGCGGTATACATGACCCTCTGGCCCCTCACTCGCCGCGAGCTGCTCGGCATGGGCACTGCCGGTTCATGGAGGCAACTGTTCGAGATCGAACAAGGTGACTGGCTTGATCTAGTGACCGCCGCGGAGGCACCCGCCGAATCCTGGACGGAGGCAGCGCGCTACGGTGGGTACCCAACACCGGCATATCACATGAGTGATTCAGGTAATCGCCAGCACTGGTTCGCCGGTTTTGCCAGCACATACCTGGAACGCGATGTGGCCGAGTTCTCCGCGATCGAGCACCTGGCGGACTTCCGCCGGCTTATGCGAGCGTGCTGTCTCCGGCTCGGCAACCTTCTCAACCAGGCGGAGCTGGCGCGAGATGTCGGCCTCACTCCGTCGACGGCGCAGCGGTATCTGAACCTGCTAGAGGTGTCGTACCAACTCGTGAGGCTTCAGGCTTATTCACTGAACCGCACGAAGCGGTTGACGAAGGCACCGAAGCTGTATTGGTGCGACACGGGTTTGGCCATGTACCTCTCCGGCGAACCCGAAGCACGCGGCGCGCATCTTGAGAACCTGATTCTGACTGACCTGCTCGCTTGGCGCGATTCTGAGGTGCGACCGCCGGAGATACTCTACTGGCGAACCGTGAAAGGGGCTGAGGTTGACTTCGTGATCGAGTGGAAGGACCGGCTCTTGCCCGTGGAGGTCAAGACAGCACGTAAAGTCGGGTACGGAGACGCCAGGCACCTCCGAACCTTCCTCGAGGAGTACGAGGACCTGGCTTTAGGGGGACTCCTCCTTCACACGGGAGACGAGTCTTTCTGGCTGAGCGACGGGGTGCTCGCGGCCCCGTGGTGGCGGATTGTGTGAGTCGCCGAGAGCCGCCCTCAGGCCTCTTTCCGCACCGCCACCGTCCCCACCGGCGCCCGGAGCCAGCGGAGGATCTCCCGTAGCTTGGGTGGCTTGCCCGTCAGCAGGATGCCGATGCGGAAGATCTTGGCTCCCATCCACAGCACCGCCCAGATCGCCGCAACGAGCAGAATGGTAGTGGCCACGTACTCGAAGGTGCTTGGTGGGCCCGCCGCCCGGTTCATCATGACGAACGGCGTGAAGGGCGGGAAGTAGGACAGCGCTTGTGCCAACGCGCCGTTGGGATCCTGCCCAATGGGAACCATCGCCAACAACGGAAGGATCAGGAACAGGGTGACCGGTCCCATCAAGTTTTGGGCTTCTTTCAGCGTGTTACACACGGAGCCCAGCGCCACGAGGATGGCCGAGTAGAATAGATAGCCCAACAGGAAATACGCGATGAACGACCCCACGTAGAAAGGATCGGTGGCCATCGCCGTGAGATCGAGGCTAGCGGGTGCGTCCAGCAGGGCTGGCAGATACTTGGTGCCAAAGAAGAACATCAGCATCCACGAGCTCACGATGGTGAGGCCGGTCGCGGCGATGCCGCCGATCTTGCCCGCCAGGAGCTGGATGGGTGAGACCGACGACAGCAGCACCTCGATGATCCGGTTGGACTTCTCCTCCACGGTGTTGGTGAGGAGCATCTGGCTGGTCGTGAACACCGAGATCCACAGGAGATACACGAACACCACGGGCGCCCATTGCCGCAGCAGGTCGCGCTCCTCGACCTCCTGCTCTTCGCCGGTCTCGGAGACCTTGCGGGCTTCAAAGCCGATGGGCTCCTGGATCCAGCGGGCCACGCTCGGGTCGATCTGTTCCT